>Ga0102811_1000230_pt1 | contig 28961 bp, 26 predicted proteins | sample ColrivemetaGS705_FD_84507 | JGI IMG/M metagenome (GOLD analysis project Ga0102811, IMG submission 84507) | Estuarine microbial communities from the Columbia River estuary - Flood tide ETM metaG S.705 | ecosystem: Environmental > Aquatic > Marine > Intertidal zone > Estuary | place: USA: Columbia... | reverse complement strand
GACGCTGAAGCAGAACGATTATTGATTAATATTGTTAACGGAATGTCTAAATTTAGAGGGTCGTTTCTTGTTTTATAAGTAGCACTTTCCTTTTTTGTTTTAGCTTTGGTAGTAACAACCACTTTGTCTTTTGGAACAAAAAAATTAGTGATTTCAACGGCCTCATTTAATAAACCTCCTGGGTTGCTTCTAACATCAATTATCAGCTTTTTCATTCCTTCATCTATTAGATCCAAATAGGCATCTTTCACTTCTTCTGAGGCTTTTTCATTAAACTTTACAAAAGAAATATACCCAACTTCCGCATCAATCATTGTATAAAACGGAACTGCACTAACATCAATTTTTTTACGAGTAACATCAATATCAAGTGTTTTATTTTGTCGTTCAATTTTCAACTTCACACGTGTATCTGGTAATCCGTTTAACAAACTTGAAATACCAATTTCTTCAAAATCTTTAACTTCAATGTCCCCAATTTTTAATATTTTATCACCAGGTTTTAATCCAGCTTTTTCAGCAGGAGAATTTTTTAGTATTTCTCTAATAGTAAATGTTTTGTTCTTAAATTTAGAAATAGCTCCAATACCTCCATACTCTCCTGTTGATCTTATTCTTGCATCTTCAACTCCTTGTTCATCATAAAAATTTGTATAGGGATCCAAATTACTAAGCATATAATTTATAGACTTACTTGTTAGTTTTCCCGGATTTACTTCATCTATATAATACATGTTCAACTCTTTAAACATGGTAGTATAAATATCTATTTGTTTGGCAATTTCAAAAAAATCAGATTGAAACCCAGCAGAAATTGCAATAAACCCAGCTACAAATATTCCAAATATCCATTTTTTAAATTTCATATGTCTTTTTTATTATTTTTAATGGTTAAATGCTTTTCGCTATTATTCATTTCGTTAAGTAATACACTATTTAGCACGCTCGGTTCATCTTCCTTTATTTTAGTAATCAATTTAGTGCTTACCTTTTTTAAACATAACTCCAAATCGGTATATTTTATTTCTTCTTTTGCCATATAAATAAACATAAAAACATATTTATTTTCAATATTATCTGAAAATAAATGTTTGTTTTTTCTGTAAACCTCTCGCATTAGTCTTTTAATTCTATTTCTATCCACTGCTAATTTTACATTACGTTTTGGGACAGAAAATCCTACTTTTATTGGAAATTCACCATCATGATTTAATGGTGAATAAATTAATCGTAAAGGAAATGATTTAACATGTTTTCCTTCAGCAAATAATTGATCGATTAATTTTTTGCTTTTTAATTTTTCTTCTTTTCCTAAGGTGTATTGCATATAATTAGTGACTAAAATGCCTGAAATTTAAAGTATTTAGAATTGTAATTATTTTTAAATTAAATAAATTAATTCCACTTTAAACTAAAGTCAATTAAAATACTTTCACAAGTATCACAAATGTAATGAATAAAAGATTTTAATTAGTAAATTTGTCTACAAACCAAATTATATAAACCAATGTCACAAGATTTATTTCAAGCTCCAGATTATTATCAACTCGATGAATTGTTATCCGAAGAACATTTATTAGTGCGGGATGCTGCTCGCGAATGGGTAAAACGTGAAGTTTCACCTATAATTGAAGAAGCTGCTCAACAAGCCATATTTCCAACTTCAATTGTTTCTGGTTTAGCGGAAATAGGTGCTTTTGGACCTTATATTCCTGAAGAATATGGAGGTGCTGGATTGGATCAAATGTCTTATGGATTAATAATGCAAGAAATTGAACGTGGTGATTCTGGTGTGCGCTCAACAGCATCCGTTCAATCTTCGTTAGTAATGTATCCTATTTGGAAATATGGAAATGAGGAACAACGTAGAAAATATTTACCAAAATTAGCGACTGGTGAATTTATGGGTTGCTTTGGTTTAACTGAACCTAATCACGGTTCAAATCCTGGTGGTATGGAAACCAAAATAAAAGATATGGGAGATTATTATCTTTTAAATGGTGCTAAAATGTGGATTTCAAATGCCCCTTTTGCAGATATTGCTGTTGTTTGGGCTAAAAATGAAGAAGGACGCATAAAAGGATTAATTGTTGAACGCGGTATGGAAGGATTTACAACTCCTGAAACTCATAATAAATGGAGTTTAAGGGCTTCTTCAACCGGTGAATTAATTTTTGATAATGTAAAAATTCCGAAAGAAAATATTTTACCTAATAAAGATGGGTTAGGCGCTCCGCTTGGCTGTTTAGATTCAGCACGATATGGAATTGCTTGGGGTGCAATTGGCGCGGCAATGGATTGTTACGATACTGCTTTGCGTTACGCAAAAGAACGCATTCAATTTGATAAACCAATAGCAGCAACACAATTACAACAAAAGAAATTAGCTGAAATGATTACTGAAATTACCAAAGCCCAATTGTTAACTTGGCGCTTAGGAACGCTTAAAAACGAAAATAAAGCAACTTCGGCTCAAATATCTATGGCAAAACGCAATAACGTAGATATGGCTTTAAAAATAGCCAGAGAAGCACGCCAGGTATTAGGTGCAATGGGAATAACAGGCGAATACTCAATAATGCGTCATATGATGAACTTAGAGAGTGTTATTACTTACGAAGGAACGCATGATATACATTTACTAATTACTGGTTTGGATATTACGGGACATCAGGCTTTTAAATAAAATAAGGTTATATAAAAATCATTATTAATTAAAATTCTAACCTAATAAATAGGTTAATTAAACTTTTAATAAGAAAGTTACAGATAGGTTTCGTCCAGGAGCACTAATTGACGATGCAAATTCTTTATAATGAGTATCTAAAATATTATCAACATTTAAAAATATGGTAAAACTATTACTTAATTTATAGTTGGTATTTACGCTAAAAGTATTCCATTTAGGGCTCCCAAAGTAACTATCAGTTATTGAATTATAGGGAGTTTGTTCAACATTATCAATCCCTTCAATTAAATTATAATCTTCCAGTCTTTTTTTAGCATTAAATTTCCAATTTATATTTGCTTGAAAACGTTCTTTTTCAAAGCCGATTTCTAAGTTTCCAAATAAAGGAGGAATGGATGATAATGGTAATTTGGTGTCGTATGTTTTTCCTTTAGTATAGGTTAACGAACCTTTACTGTGCCAAGTATTATTAATATTTCCATTAAAACTAAAGGTACTTCCTACGATGTAGGCGTTGTCTTTATTTACATTTGCAACTACTGTACCTTCTTCTCCATCGTACATAATAGTTGGTGAATTATTTACCTCAAAATAATCGCGGGTAATGTAATTATTTAATAGTGTATAATAAATATTTAATCCTGTATGAAATTTTCTATTGTTGAAATACTTTAATACACTTGTTTCAAAATTATAGGCGTATTCAGGTTTTAAATAAATATTTGGTACTGTTACATCTCCCGATTTTTCTCTTATTTTTCCAACATCGTCAATATTTGGAGATCTAAACCCTGAAGAAATTACACTATTTAATTGCCAATTTTCTGAAGGTTTATATGCAAAACCTAAAGTTGCAGTAGCCGCAGAATTATTTAAAGAAATATCAAAATCTGGCAAGGTAATAAAAGTGTCATCTATCCAAGTTGCTTTTAAAATGGTATTAACAACTCTTAAACCAGTATTTAATGTTGTTTTTTTATTAATATCCTGACGGTAATTTACATATGAAGCTAAACTTCTGTAACTACTTCCGCCATCTGGATAACGAGATTGTACAATAAAATCATGGGTAAATCCAACAATTGCGTTGTTGTACACATCTAATATTTTTCCATAGGAATCTGAATTTACCTTATTGTAAGTAATTTCAAATCCGTATGATAAAATTCTATTATTCCCTTTGGTTAAAGGCACAAAAAAATCGCCATTTAAACTAAAAATATTAACATCTTCCAATCTATAAGAACGCTCAAAACTATTAAACTTTCTTTGAATTCTAGATTCTTTAATATTTTGAAAAGCGGCAGTAATTGTTCCATTTTCTAACCATTTTTTATTAGGATTAATTTTTAACTGAGAAGAGGCTAATATCCTTTTTTGTGGGCCATAATACCATTCCGCCCATTTTAATGAATTACCAGAATATTCATTTAAGGCATCAAACCTATTTATATCTGCAGACTCTGAATATTGAAAATTAAACATTACATCAGTATTTTTTGAAATAGGGACTGCAACTTTTTGTAAAATGTCTAATTGATTGTATCCTGTATTTTTTTGTATTTCATTATCAGAATTTATAACTGGGGTTTCATTATAATAGCTATTTGAATTGTTAGAATATTCAAAAACTTTACCCCATTCATCAAATTCATGATTTCTGATTTTCCCCATTTTTAAATCGCCAAAATTACTGTAGGAAACACTGGTAAAAGAAGCCCATTTTTTATTTCTAAGCTCTATATTTCCTTCTGTAGTAAATTCACTATTTATAGTGCTAAAACGTGAATAGACTGCTGTATTCACTTCTTTTTTATTGCTAATTTTTGGTGTTTTTGTATAATAGTGCACCACTCCACCTAATGCATCAGAACCATAAACTACAGACGAGGGACCAAAGATAACTTCGGTTCTTTCAATAATGTTTGGGGAAACGGTAATAGAATTTTGTAAATGTCCCATTCTATATATGGCATTGTTCATTCTAACACCATCAACAACTAATAATACTCTATTTGCTTCCATACCACGCAAAACCGGACTTCCTCCTCCAAATTGAGATTTTTGAACACGAACCCCTGGTAAATTTGCTAATAAATCTGCCGAAGTTTGAGGTGCCAATCTTTTAATTTCTTCTTTTGAAGTTATTGCAACTTGTTCAGCTATTCTACTTCTTTTTTCTTCCCCTTTTGATGCCGACAATACAATTTCATCTAACATTTCAGCATTTCTGTTTAAATAAACAACAAATTCAATTACGCCTAATTCCCGCTTTAAAATTTCATATTCAACATAAGATAAGTGGTTAAACGAAAGTATATCCGAATTTTTAAAAACAGATAAATCTGCAATACCATCTTTGTTAGTATATACATAACTATCATTACTATCGTTATATATTGTTACATTTTCAATTGGTAAATTTGAACCTCTTTCAAGTACCTTTACTTGTTGAGCATTTGTATTTACATATAATATACTAAACAAAATAATAGTTATAAATCTCATAATTAACTAAATACAGATTTTAAAACGTTTAAAGATTTTGGTTTTTTAAAACCGCTTACATGTAATTCCAAATATTGAATTAATATTGAGAGTACTTCCTGTCTGTCCAAAGCACTAAAATTAACTTTATGTAACATATCAAAATTTATGCCTAAAAGCTTTTTAAAATGGGTTAATTTTTCCCCACTAACCGTGTTAAATTTCTTTTTACTTGTAAAGTTTCCTTCCAACAAATCGAAGTACTCTAAATCCTGGGCGTTTAATTCAGGATAAAAACCTAAATATTTGGTTAAATTTAAAAGGAAAAGTAAATGAAAATTTGAAACAACTTCATGAGTATCCAGCCATAATAAAGAGGTTTCTAAATACATAAAAAGTGATGCGTTTTGTTCTTCTTCTTTAATAGTATAATACAATATTTCCGATAGAAATAATGCTATTGATTGTTTTTTAATATCTGAATAAATTGAATGATAAAAATTTACTACTTCTATTTCTCGAATTGAATTTAAGGAACCTTTATTATTATGATTAGCAGTTAAATTAAGCTGCATAAGTGGTTGAAAATAAGCTGTTTTTATCTTGGCCTTTTTTGCTTTTAAAACACCTTTTAACATGTATGATTTTAAGCCACAATTTTCAGTATAACAGGTCGCAATTAAACTTGTATCACCATATTTTATGGAGTTAATAACTATTGCTTTAGTAGTTTCAATCATTATTAATTGATAATCGCAATTTTTGTTATGGAGGTTTTTTGTTTTTCATTGTCTATTAATAATACAATATATATTCCAGAAGCCACTTTCCTACCAGCTAAGTTTGTTTTATTCCATACAACTTTACCTCCTAACGATTCTTGCCCTTCTCTAATATTAGTTTCGAACACTAAATTACCAGCGGTATCTAAAATTTTAATATTAGTTCCTTTTGGCAAATGAGCTCCATTTCTACCATCAATTGTTATAAACTCATTTTCTTTTTTAGAAGGGTTTGGATATGCATAAACTTCTGTTAAAGTATCGCCATAAACGGCAACATCACTATTATAAGCTACAATACCTTTAGATGTTGCAAAATAAGCTTTCCCTGAATTTTTATCCACAGCAATTTTTAAAATTGAATTTGAAGGCAATGGGGAGTTATTTATATTAAAAGTATGCAACGTTTCGGTACCATCCGAATTTGTTTTTAAAACACCTCCATTACTTGTTCCAAACCATTTGTTGTTTGCACCATCAACTTCTATTGAATTAATAGCTTGATCACCTAATAATTTTTTAGGAATACCACTTTCATCTAAAATAATTATTGGTTCAGCGTCAACTATCGCATCGCTTAAAACTGTTGCAGCATTGTATAAAACAACTAATCCTTTTTGAGTTCCAATCCATATTCTATTATTGTCATCAGCTGCTATAGCTCTAACATTTGGGTCAGGTAATGAACCTTTCGTAGATTCTGTGGTAAGTGCTCTTTTTTTATTTCCATTTTCATTAAAAATCAACGCACCATTTCTTCTTGAAGCTACCCAAATATTTGAAGTTTTATCTACAATAAGTTCACCTAAACCCAACGCAGGATTTGTCATAACTGAACTCATATCAAACTCAGACCAGCTACCATCAAAACCATATTTTTTAATCCTTTTATCAACCCAGGAGTTAGCTATCCATAAATTTCCTTCAGTATCAAAAGCAGCGCCATTAATTCTAGTGCGCCATTCAAGTCCACTATTTAAATGAGTCCAGTGTTCAATAACTTCATTATTTTCAACCACCAACATACCATTACCATAAGAACTTATATAAACTTTATCAATATTATTTGGGTCAAAAGTTATGTTTACAAGATTTGTAACATTAAAACTCTTATAAGGTGTATTTATCCATGTATCTCCATTAAAATGATCAAAACTATAGGCTGTGTTTCGCGGTGCATAAGCTCCATCATATCCACCATAAACAACCCATAAATTGTTCTCTTTTACTGAAATTGAAAAAGGTAAATTAGAAACAGGACCTTCGGGATGAACTTCTTCAAAATTCGGAATGTTTTCAACAGTACTCTTTAGCAAGCCAAATTCTCTGGTTCCTAAATACAACATATTATTCTCAAAAAAAGCTGTATTTAAATTGAAGTAAAACTGTGCACTTGTAGTAGTAACATAACTAGATATTTCAGAATCAACTGAATTTAAAACATATACTCCTCTTTGTGTAGCGACAGATAAAAATTCATCTGAAGCTTTTAAAGAACGTATATTTTGAGGATAGTTTTTCTGTAACTCTAAACCAGCGTCTTTTATTTTATATAATTTACGGTCGTTAGACACATAAATTTGATTATTAAACACCTCAACATTAGAAAAATTTCCTGAAAAATATTGTGTCCAATTATTAAAATCTATCAAATTTGGATTAGTTATATCAGCAATATACACTCCATACTCAGTAGCTGCATAAATAAAATTATCAAGTATTTTAATTTGGTTTACTTTAATCTCAGATGATTGATTTCCAATAAAATAAGTGTCTCCAAACTGTAGTTTTTCAATGTCGTAAACTATTATTGCAAAAGATGTTGAGATATATAGTTTATTATTATAACCAATAATGTTATTAATACTTTTATTCCCTGAAAAATTAAAATTTACAATATCTTTTAAAATTGTTATATTATTATCGTTATCAATAATTTCAATTAATCCAGTTTCGTAACCAATTATTAGTTTCTCATAAGTTTTGCTATAATACAAACTTGAAGTTAATTCACCCGAAAGACCATTTACTGAAGATGTTTTGGTTATTTCACCATTTAATTCGTTGAAAGTAAAAATGGCATTATCTACAATTGCATGAATTTCATTTTCAGTTTTAATAAAGTCTTTTACGTTATTATAGGAGTAGAAATCTTCCCAATTTTTAGAATAATCTGTCTGCGACCAAAGTCCGGTGCTTAGAAAAAGAAAGGTTAATATTTGGCTAATTTTTTTCATAAATTAATTCAAATATATCCATTAAAAATTTAATTGTAAAGGTATTATTTGGATTAAATTTTTATTAAAAAAAAACCTTGAACATTGTAATTTAATCTTACAATGTTCAAGGAATAAATAAATCAACCCCAAAGACTTATTTAATGTTTTTAAATGTACAGAGTCAAAACCCCTCTTGACAATAATACAAATCAAAGATAAGCATGTTATTATCTAGAAATTTTTCAAATTAACAAAAACTAATAAAAAGTTAACAAATGGTTGTTTTTTTACAACAAATGGTAATTAAATTTTTTAGGAAAAGTGAAAAAAATCATTTAAAAAGCAGTCTAACACCCTTAATTTCAACAAATTTAGAATTTTTATAGGTAAGCTATTTACTATTATTTACAAATAGAATGATAATTTTTTAAATTTATAGCAAAGGAAATTTAATTGAAACTTGGGTTCCAGTTGTAGTGTTTGATGAAATATCTTTAGTAACAATATGAACATCTTTATTTTGATACAGCATTCTAATTCTATTTTCTGTAGCCTCTGCGCCAAAAAATTTGCGCTTCTGACTCATATGTGAAAGTTCCTTTGCCTTGTTAATTCCAATTCCATTATCCAAAACAATACACAAAACATTCCCTTTATCTTCCTTAATAGTTAGGTTGATGGTTTTTTCACCTTCTTTTTTCATAATTCCGTGCCAAATTGCATTTTCAATAAAAGGTTGTAAAAACATTGGTGGTACTTTTATTTTATCCAAATTTAAATTTTTTTCAACATTTACTATATATTTAAAACCACCTGTAACACGCATTTGTTCTAATTTAACATAAAGAGCTAATATTGATAACTCATCTGTAAGAGATGAAGTTGGACTTGAAGAGCTATTTAAAATTACACGAATTAGTTTTGAAAATTTAGTGATAAAATCTGAAGCTTTTTCCACTTCACTTTTTAATACAAAATTATTTATAGAATTAAGTGAATTAAATAAAAAATGAGGGTTCATTTGACTTTGCAAAGCGGTCATTTTTAACTCCTCCATTTCTTTTAGCTTAATGGCTAATCTAACTTCTGCATTTTTGCTTTTTTGTTCAATTCTTTTAATAGTAAAACCAATAATTATTGAGAAAATAATACATTGTAGCATTGCTCCTAAATACACAAAAAACATAGGTTGAACACCAAGGTCAGTAAAGAACTCAGTTCCAATAAAAATTTCTAAAAAACTAATGTTTGCTAATAACAAATAAATAAGAGAGCCAGCCACAAAATAACTAGAAAAATTATCTTTTATTCTTGTATAAACAACGTAATAGGAAATAAGTGTGAATATAGTTAAAAGAGGTGCTACTAAAGTAAACGCTTTGATTTGAAATTCATATCCCAACAAAAATTGAATTAAAATAAATGTTGGAAATAAAATTAAAAGCACCTTTGTTTCAATTACAAAATACCTGTCCCATTTTATTAAATGAGATCTAGTATCTAATAATTCTCGGGCAAATAAAACATATGCTGCATATGCCAAAAATTGAATTGAAAAATTAATGTAATTATAAAATTCACTTACTTTACCTGTGGCAATATGGCTTAATAAATAAATTGTAAGGGCTAAAAGGTATAAACTATAGTATAAATAAAGTTTACTTCTGTTTTGAAAAAATATTAACAAATGATAAACGAAAAGAACGAATAAACCTCCTCTAATCCATGAATATATTTCAGAATGAAAATCTAGTAACATTCTTTAGTCCAAATAAAGTTTCTTAAATAATTCTGCTTTTCTATTTCTACTAATACTTGCTGTTAATCCATTGGTCATAATTAACTCACCTCCTAATCCTTTTAGGTATTCTTTTACATGATTTAAGTTAATAAGATATGAATTATGCACTCTAAAAAATTGAGGAAATAAAAATTTCTTTTCAACTTCTTTCAAAGTTTTAGAAACCAATATTTCTTGCTCTGATTTTAAATAAATTGTGGTATAACTTTTATCAGATTTTAACATTACCACATCATCTCTTTCTAATAAATATACTTTACCGTCGGCAGAAATATTTATTTTATCATTATTATCATTTAAGTTATTTAATAATACTTGTAATTTATTCTCAAGTAAATCACCTCTTTTAGATTTTTGAATTTTACTTAAAGAAGCCAACAATTCGTCCTTGTCAACTGGTTTTAGTAAATAATCAATTGCTGAAACCTTAATTGCTTTTAAAGCAAACTCATCATGTGCTGTTGTGAAAATAAGATTAAAATTTCTGTTCTCTAGTTTTTCTATCATTGTAAAACCATCCATCTCAGGCATCTGAATGTCTAAAAATACAACATCTGGTTTATCATTATTAATAATATCAATAGCTTTTATTGGAGAATTACAAGTTGTAACCTCAATGTCATCAATATAATTATTAAGCTTCCATTCTAATGCTTCTAGAGCATCTATTTCGTCATCAACTAATAAGATTTGCAACATAATTAAAGGGTCGACGTAAATTAATTAATTTGCAATATACAACATTTGAATATATGTTCAAACTGAAAAATTTTTATTTCAAAATTTTGATTAATATCATTGCCTAATAAATCAACAACTGTAATGGTGTATTTTACTTTTTTTGGTGAAATTTCAATTTCATTAATTTAGGTAGTTTCTCCAATATAACTATCATTTATATACCAAAATACACTCTTATTTGTATTTGATTGTATTAATTTAAAAATCAATTTATTAAAATCTTTTGTTAAATAAATTGTAGCATCTTATTCAGGAAATACAAATGCCATTTTAGGTGAATTCTCAAACAAACAATCCCTTCTATAATAAGGTAATCTTTTATATTTCAAATGCTTAAATAATTAAATATAAAAAAGGACCGTTGCTACTACTGATATTCTTCTAATTCATCTGAACAAAAAATAATTCGTAATATTAATACAGCATTTTAAAATTAAAATGGTATTAGCAAATTTTGAATGAAGTTCTAAAATAAAATTTTAATTTTTTTAAAAACTATTTTTTTATAGGAAGTACATAAAAAAATACTGCCATAAAATGACAAAAACTACCTAATAATACAAAAATGTGAAAAATTGCATGGTTGTATTTAATACGTTTAATGCTATATAAAATTGCGCCAACCGTGTAAGATATTCCTCCACCTAAAAGCCATAACAAACCTTCAATTGGTAAGTTTTGTACCAATGGTTTAATGGCAAAAACAATTACCCAGCCCATTAAAACATAAGCAATAGTTGAAATTTTATCAAATCTACCGGTAAAAAATAATTTTAAAATAACACCAGCCAGTGCCAACCCCCAAGAAATTCCGAAAATAGTCCATCCTACCCAGCCGTTTAAAACAACTAGAGTAAAAGGCGTGTAGGTTCCTGCAATTAAAATATAAATTGATGCGTGATCAAAAACATTTAATCGATGTCTTAATTTAGGTGTTTTTGAGTAATGATAAAATGTTGATGCCGAATACAAAACTAATAAACTTGCACCATAAATACTGAAACTAACAATATGCCAAGCTGTACCTTCTAAACTTGCAAAAACAACTAATAAAACTAAGGCAACTACACTTAAAACCAACCCAAAAGCGTGTGATAATATGTTTAATTTTTCTTCTTTAGGATCGTAATAGGTGATTTTTTTTTCTTCCATTTTTATACAACGAAATTAGCACTATTTAAGTATTTTTTATGTCAGAAATTAATTCATTATAAATTAAATCAAAAGTTTGTTTTTTTAGAGTAGTGTAGTCTTTTAAAGTAAGTCCATTTGTTTTAATAAAATGATGCACTTTTACACGTAATTTTCCAGGACCTCCACTAAAAAAAGTATACGAAAACAGTTTTTTGCAATCGTACATTGTAATTGGAACTATTGGTATTTGATGTTCTATTGCCAAACGAAATGCGCCATTTTTAAATTCTGATAACACCACACTTTCATCCTCTGGAACCAAGCCTTCAGGAAAAATACACACATCCAATCCATTGCACAACCTTTTTCTAGCTTCATCAAACACTGCTTTTCTACTTTCAGAATCACTTCTATCAACTATAATACACGTTCGTTTATAAAAGAATCCAAAAATGGGAATTTTTGTAAGCTCTTTTTTTCCAACAAAAACAAACGGATTTTTTGCTATAGCCAACATTACCATAACATCTATCATAGATGTATGGTTTGGACAAAACATATAACTTTTAGAATTATCAAGCGCTTCGTCTTCAACCAAAGAAATTCTAAAACCCATTACGAAAAGTAATGTTTTCCCCCAAGCTTGGGCAATTTTAAAAAAAGTTGGATATAATTTATCTGATGAGGTAACTATAAGTAATATCGGAAAAATGGCAACTATACTCAACAATATCCAGCCATAAAACCAACTACGCCAAAAAATGTAAAAGGGGTATTTAATTTTTTTCATATGTTCACATTTTATTATTAAACGGTAACATATGCAATTCGCAATTAACCATTTTTTTAAATCAAATTTTGAAAAACTCGTTTCTTAAGTTTCAAATGTAAATATTTTGATTGACAATTTGATAATTCAAAAAACTGAAACTCTTATTTGTTAAATTTCTTACATTTATAAAATATTAACTTTTAAATTTAATTATTATGTTGTATTCAATAATTATAGGTGGAATTGCAGGTTGGCTTGCTGGAAGAATTATGAAAGGAGGCGGATTTGGCATTTTCAAAAATATTTTACTCGGTATAATTGGAGGCTTTGTAGGAGGTTGGTTATTTAATAAATTTGGTTTACCTTTTTTTAATAATTTATTTAATAATGGGATTATTGGAGACTTAATTGAAGGTGTAATTGGTGCTGTTGTTATATTGTTTGTTGCCGACTTAATTAAGAAAAAGCAACCTACATCAGAAAAATAATTTAAGCGACTATGGTCGCTTTTTTTATGCAATTGAAATATGTACTTTTGTCCCAAAGAAAAAAATATTAAATGTCAAGAATTTTAACTGGTGTTCAAAGCACCGGAACACCACACTTAGGAAACTTATTAGGAGCAATTATTCCAGCCATTGAAATGGCAAATGATCCTAAAAACGAATCATTTTTATTTATTGCAGATATGCATTCACTTACACAAATTAAAAACGGTGAAGAATTACGCCAAAACACATATAGTACTGCTGCAACTTGGCTTGCTTGTGGGTTAAATGTTGAAAAAACTGTTTTTTATAGACAAAGTGATATTCCCGAAACTACAGAACTTTCTTGGTATTTAAGTTGCTTTTTTCCATACCAACGTTTAACATTAGCGCATAGTTTTAAAGATAAATCAGACAGATTAGAAGATGTAAACGCTGGTTTATTTGGATATCCAATGTTGATGGCTGCAGATATTTTATTATATGATGCTGAAGTTGTTCCAGTTGGAAAAGATCAGCTACAACATTTAGAAATTACACGTGATGTTGCCAACCGTTTTAACCACCAAATGGGAGACACTTTAGTTCCGCCAGATGCAAAAATTCAAGAAGGGACTATGTATGTTCCCGGAACTGATGGTGGTAAAATGAGTAAATCTAGTGGTAATATTATCAATATATTTTTACCAGATAAGCAATTACGCAAACAAATTATGAAAATTAAAACGGATTCTACTCCGTTAGAAGATCCTAAAAATCCTGATACTTGTAATTTATTTGCTTTGTATAAATTATTGGCTTCTGAAGATCAAATTGCAGATATGAGAGCTAAATATGAAGCAGGAAATTATGGTTACGGACATGCAAAACAAGCTTTTTTTGAATTGTTAATTGATAAATTTTCTGATGAAAGAGCTCGTTATAATTATTATATGGAAAACCTAGAAGAAATAGACAAAGCATTAGCTATTGGAGCAGAAAAAGCTAAAATTGTAGCAACTGATGTTTTAAAACGTGTAAGAGCAAAATTAGGGTATTAAAAAAACTACTTTCAATTATTCAAAACATAAATCCAACTGAATTTTTTAGTTGGATTTTTTATTTCATTAATTTCTTACCCCAACTATCTAAATCCCTTAAAATAGATTCTAAAGACTTTCCTAAAACAGTTAATTTATATTCTACTTTTGGAGGAACCACTGGATACACTTTTCTACTCACTAATTTGTCTTTTTCTAATTCTCTTACTGTTTGAGTAAACATTTTATTTGAGATTTCAGGAATGGTTTTTTGTAAAACACCAGACCTTAAAGGTCCTTCCAATAAATGAAAAAGCACTAAAGGTTTCCATTTATTTCCAATTAAATCCATTGTTAATTGTAACGAACAATAATGTTTTTTCATTATATAAAATTTATAATATACTGTTATTCTTATTTTTACTCTTTTTGGTAACTATATATCCTTTTGGTAAGTTATTGCCAATTGTGTAAATATAAATTAAATTTGCCAAATAATTAAAAGAACATTTTATGAAATCAAATAAAAAATATCCAAAATCGTTTTCTCATATAGGAATTACAGTTCCAGATATTGAAAAAGCCGTTGAGTTTTATTCAGAAGTAATGGGTTGGTATATTATTATGAAACCATCAAAAGTTGTTGAAGAAAAAGAAACAGCCATTGGTAAAATGTGTATCGATGTTTTTGGTGAAGGTTGGGGTGAATTCGAAATTGCGCATTTAGCTACTTCAGATGGAATTGGAGTTGAATTGTTTTCATTCCCAAATGGTGTAAAAAAAGCACCTGAATTTAACCCATTTAATACTGGTTTGTTTCATTTTTGTATACAAGATCCAGAAATTGAAACTTTAGTAGCTGAAATTGTTACAGCAGGTGGAAAACAAAGAATGCCAATAAGAGAATATTATCCTGAAGACAAACCTTTCAGAATGTGTTATGTTGAAGATCCTTTTGGGGTTGTATTTGAGATTTACACCCATAGTTATGAGTTAACTTATTCTTCTGGCGCATATTCAAATTAAATATTTTCGTTAAGAATTGAATGTTTTAACTACGCTCAACTTAAGTTTTTTTGAGCAGTTTTTTTCTTTTACAATGAAAAATTGATAATGGAAGGCCCGCCCCTATAGAAAACTTCCTTGAAAAATTAATACTGCGTATACGTATGCACACTTGTGTTTGCAACCGGTAAATAATTAACTCCAAACCAACAAACTAATAATACAACAAAAGCTAACGCTAAAATGGTAAGTGCTTGTTTACTGTTTTGAGCATGAAAATAACGATAATGAATGTAAATTAAATAACCCATCCAAGTTAAAAATGCCCAAACTTCTTTTGGATCCCAAGTCCAATAATGTCCCCAAGCTTCTTTTGCCCAAAGTGCTCCAAATAATAATCCTAAAGTTAGAAATGAAAAACCTATATACACTAAGTTATCGGCTAATTTTAGGGTTTCTATGTTGAAGTTCCCTTTATAATTATCGTACCAACCTTTTATAGCTACAATGCTTGATGCCGCCAAAACAGCATACGAAAATAAATATACTAACACATGCGGAATAAACCACGGACTTTGCAACGCTGGCATTAAGGTTTTTGAATAGGTTTCTGGATTTAAATAATTAATAGCCAAAAACATACTTGCCATTACAAAACTGTAAGCCAAAAACCATTTGTATTTCCAACGAATGTATGTTACAAAACCAATTAGTGGTAAAAAAGTAGCATACCAAAGTCTTGTTTCACCTAAGGTTCTCATAGGCGGACGATCCAATTCTATCCAAAGTTTTATCACAAAAACAATAATAACAACCCAACCCGCAACAAAAAATAAGTTTGCAATTTTTAAAACTGCTCGTTTTTTATAAGAAACAACCAAAAAAACCAATCCAATAATCCAAAGGATTACAATTATGGAACTATACAAAGGAAAATCTATCCAAGTCATTTTTTTATTAAGTTAAAAAGGTTAATACCTGATAATTTTATTATGGTTACCTTAGTTTTTAGTTATTTTATTTCCCATCCAAAACATATAAAATGCACCTGCAATCATCATAAAAATTCCTATATAGATTAGTGGCAGCCAAGGATCTTTTACGAGCTCTAAAATGCTTAAATTACTCCATTTACCCATTTTATCATCATAACTTAATTGGTAAATTTTCCAACCTTTGTATTTATAAGGTTTGTTTACTTCTAAAACTGTGTTTATACGTTTTCCTTCTTTCGTTAATATATCAATATCTGAACTAAATTTCTTTACTTCAGGAATAGTCATTACCACAGAATAATCTTCACTAATTTTCAAAGATTCATAAGGATATCGGAAACTTCCACTACTTATCCATGAAGTTTGGATGGAATCATTTTCAACATTTTTTACAGTAATTTTTGCAGCTGGTGGAGAGCCTATTTCATTAACAGGTTCATATCTCATTCCAAACCTAATAGCATTTGGTAAAAAGTCTTCAATTTTTACTTCAAAATTATTGAAATAATATGTTTCTCCTTTTTCAACTAGGTATAAATTCTTTCCATCGTTATGTGCAATACTTCCACTTTTATTATCAACTAATGCTAATTTTGGATTGTATTCTTCTATCAAAAAATCCTTTAAATAAAATGCAAATGGTAATTCAATTTTATTTTTTTGAGCATCAGTAGCTATCCAACTTGGTTTTCCTTCAAAAGTATTAATAGATAAACGTTGTAAATCTCCCGTACCTAAAATACCGGCTGTTAATGCTAAAAATAATCCGGTATGATTTAAAATAAATCCTAAGTTTGACCATTTATACTGTAAAATTCTCTTAATTGATATCAGCCCTAAACAAGTTGTAAATTGAAACAGTATTAATAAAAATGCCCAATTGCTTGTGATGTGGTTTAATCCCAAATTATTGATAAGTTTATTTTCTGAAGGAATTTGAGGAATAATTCCCATTATCATAACTAATATAGTTACCAAAACAATACTTGAAATTGATGCTGGTACTTTTGTAAGCCAACGAATAATTTGTGAATTTGTAAACCATTTGTAAAGAACAAGAAGTACTAATACATACCCAAGAAGAAAAATTGTATTGTAAGGGTATGACAAGGTAAAGGCATTTTGAGAAGTTGAAAAAACCTCTAAAAACAACCCCGTAATAATTATTCCAATTCCTATAAAAAAAGATTCAACGTAACCCCAAGGATTTTCCCAAAGATTACGATGTATTCTAATATTATTTTCACTCATATATTTTTTAAATATTTTATTCGATAATGAAAAATATTATTTTTTCAAAAGAGTTAGCATTTCAAGTCCATAACGTTTTCCTAGCTCTCTGTAACCTGCTGCATTAAAATGAATGCTATCTGATTTCACTTCACAACCATCTGAAGAAATAATGTGTGCATTAGGTATTACTTTTGGCAAGGTTGCAATTATTGAATTCATACTTGCACATTTACCATTTTGATTTTCATGCACTAATTCCCCTGCTAAAATTGGAACTTCCTCCGAATTTAAAAAAAGGTCAACCATCATATTATTATAAACAGTTTCAACATACAATGGCCAATTTTCATCGCTCGTATTTGTTTCTCCTTGATGCAATAAAATTCCTTTAATTACCCCTTTTTTTTGCGCTAATTTGGCAAGTTCAATTAAACGTTCATAAGGGTTTCCTCCATACGCTTTTATTTTATCCCTAAACCAATCTTCAGGATATGTATCATCGTAATCTAAATATAAATCTTTATCAAATAACCTTATATCACAGCCACCTACAGCAACATTAATAACGCCAACTTTTATATTTTCTGGAAGCTTCTCAACCATAGTTCTACCAAAATAATCTGCAGGCGAAAGACCCGACCAGCATTGACTTAAAGGTGGAATTGCAGTATACCAGCTCCCCTTAGTTCTTTCCAAATCAGGGCAATCTACACTTTGCATCATTAAAAAACGGTTATCAACAATTTTATCGTATTCTTCAATTTCTCCTTGTCCTTCCATATTTGACTGCCCAAAACATAAGTAAATATGAAAATTAGGATCTTGAGAATAACTAATTGAACTGAATAAAAAAATCCCTATAAACATTAAAATTTTCATGTTTATTATTTGTTTTAACATATCACACTGATTTTATTTTTTAAGAAACTTTCAAATATACTAAAAATGCTTCTGATCAACTTTTCAGAAGCATTTTTAATCAAAATTATTTATCTATTTATTTAATAAAAAACTTTACTATTTTAATACTTAGCTTCTCTTTCTTTTGCAGCTGCTTTCCATTTAGGTAGTAACTCTTTTTTGAAAGTTTCTTTTTCAGCATTTAATTTTTCCATATCTAAACCAATGAATTTTTGAGCAGCTTCTTTTGTTTCAATATCTGGATAAGGAACTTCACCATTAAAACCTAATTCCATTAAGAGTTTTGCTAATTTAATTCTAGTTTCTTGAGTGATATCTATACCTTTTCCTAAAACTCTACCTAATTCAACCGGAGCATGGAAAGATCCACCGTGAGAAGCTGCAACATAATCCCAACGCCATTGTCCCAATCTAATACCGTGTAAAATATCTTTCATTTGTTCCTCCGTAGCACCTAATTCCCAAGCTTTACCAGCTTCAACATGAGCACGAACTAATAAACGCTCTAATTGATCTCTGTTACCAATAATTCTATCTTGATTATCAAATACATTTTTAATTAATTCATCTTTTTCTTCTCTATGACAAACTTGACAAGAATTAGCAACATTGTTTAAAGGTGATTGAATATGGTGATCTGTAAATTTTTGTCCACCTTCAGTTTTATATGGCATATGGCAATCTGAACAAGAAACACCTCTTTTACCATGGATTCCCAATTGATAAGTTTCATAACCTGGGTGTTGGGCCTTTAACATTGGAGCCTTACTAATTGAATGTACCCAATCTACGTGACCAACTTTATCATAATAAGCTTCCATACCTTCCACTGATTGTCCATCATCCCAAGGAAAAACTAAGTAAGGAATTCCTTCTTTTTCTGGTAAATTTTTATTGAAATAATATTCAACGTGACATTGTGCACAAACTAAAGAACGCATTTCGTTGTGAGAAGATTTAGTGATATCTTTACCTTGACGTTGAAAAGCTTCAATTAAAGCAGGTTGCGTAATGGTTAATTTCATCGATTTTTCATCATGACAGTTTGCACAACCAATTGGATTTACAATTTGTTCACCTTTACTAGCCCATTTTCCTTTGTAGTAATCATCTACTCCAATTTCATTTATTAAACGTGGAACATCAGGCGATTTACAAGTCCAACAAGTTGATGGCATTGGTCCGTCATCCGATCCAGTAGGTCCACCAGTACGCAACGAATTTGTTAAATCATCAATTGCATAAACGTGACCACGACCTTGATTGTAGTCTTTTGCAAAACCATATCCAGCCCAAAGTACAACTAAACGAGGGTCTTCCTCTAACATATCTATCATAGCACCTCCGTTGTATTTTGAACGGAATGTTGAATCGGCAGTTTTGTAGTATGACTGAAACTCTCTTGGGAAATTTTCTCCCCAAACCTCATTTCTAGGTTCTAATTTATTAATTTTTGTCATTGGAGTATAAGCGAATTTAGCCTCCATTTTACGTTCTGTTATTGAAGAAACTAAAAGTCCTAACAAAAACACAACTACTAAAGATGCTAAAAATAGCACCCAGTTTTTCCAAGGTTTTCTTGTATTACTCATCTTTTTTATCGTTTTGATTATCTGATTCTTTTATATATTTATTTAGCCATTGTGGTACTGTTTCTTGATGTTCTTCATCTATTTTTCCGTAGTATTTTACTGAAGATAAGCTATGTACACTTCCGTGTGGAACTTCCTGATGACAGGTCCAACATTTTCTTTCAGTTCTATTTTCAAGGTGATTTTCAACAGATACACTTAATCTTGCATCTGTAACTTGGTCTTCATGACACCGAATACAATTACTTTGTACAACCTCTACACCAGCTTCTTTCATTCTAATTACTTCAGGTTCGCCTCTACTTAAAAATACAGAAGCATGGTATAAACCATCTTTTGCTTTAAAAGAATATTTTTTCACAAAATTATCTTGTGGTACGTGACAATCATTACAAGTTGCCCATTCTCTGTGTGAGCTGTTTTGCCAAGTGGTGTATTGTGGTGTCATTACATGGCAATTAGCACAAGTTTTTGGATTGTCAGATAAATATGAAACTGCCTTAGATTCTATTAAAGCATACATTGTAAGTCCTGTAATTGCTCCCAGTAAAATTATTACTGGTATGCGCCACTCTTTTGGGGGAAGTAAAAATCTAAAAATACTCATACTCTTTAAATTTATAATTCATTTATTTTGATGAAAACAAGGTTGGTTTTATTGTAACCATTAACCAAGCCCAGTTATTTGCATTTCCATCTGTATTATTTTTAATTACTTCTAATCCTTCTGAAGCAAACATTTGTGAATAACCAGCTCCGATTGAAATATCATTATTGAATTTATGTGAGTACACTAAATCCAATTCCGTACCCAATCCTTTATCAACATTTGCTGAAATTTCTCCTTGAGAAGAAAAGTTATGTATAAAAGCTGTTAAATTTGATTTTTCTCCTAAAGTTGTACTGATTTTTGCATAAATATCAACTAAACCAACACTATTTACGTGGTTTCCAACATAAAAATAATCCATAAATCCGTTAAATTTATGATTGGTTCCATAAAAAGGTGTAAACGCATTATTTTCACCTGCATCACCATTATAATCGTTTCCAGATTGTATTTCTAAACCCAGACCTAAATTTAATTTTGAAGATGCTTTATACCCTAAATCCAACCCTAATAAAGAAGCACTTAAATCATTATCTAAAACATCTTTACCTGTTTGTAAATATGCATTTGCATCAATAGTTAAGTTTTCCGAAGCCTTTATTTTTAAATTGGTTCCAAGAGTTTGGCTGTATCTAATTTCTTCTTCATCAACATTTTGTAAGCCATTATTTAATAATAAAAAGCTTGCATTTACCTTGTTCCAATCTTTATGAAACCAAGCATATTGCAATGCTTTATAATTTCCCGAAATAGTATAAATATTTTCAAATAAGGCTTCTTTATCTTGGTTGTAAGCAATACCCAAATCTAATTTATAATTTTCATTTCCAAATTTAAAAATAGCAGCATCATGGCTTCTACCTTGTTGCGCCCATCCAACATTTCCAAAAATTCTACTATCATCATAAATTATTTCTTGTCGACCTAATTTTACACCAAAATCTGAACTAAATTTAATTTGTCCCCAAGCTTCGTGAATGGCTAAACCATTAAGGTCAGAAGTATTTAATTGTGGAACATCTCCCCAAACGCGAACATCCTGAACACTTACAAAGAAAGTATAATTTTCTGATACAAATTGCGAATTTATGCGTGTACGTTGTGAAACAAATAAGGCTGCTTCTGAATTATCTGCGGTTAATGTTTTATATCCATTTCTGTATTCTGCTCTAGGTCTTAACTCTCCAGATAATGTAAATTGTGCAAAAGCTTGTGAAGTAATTAAGCCAACAACTAAAAGTAATATTTTTTTCATCTAAATTTATTTATTGTTTGTTAAATAAGGTACAAAGCAATAAAATATCTTTAGAAAGTTTTATGATTTTTATCAGTTATTAAGATATTTTTATCTTTTATTTAAATTTTAGTGTTTTTTCATTAAAAAGAGTTGCAAATTAAGGCCCAGGATTAGGTTGTAATTCTTGAATTTTATCAATTTTATTTAACGTTTCAGCAGAAAGTTCCACGTGAATACTTGATATATTTTCTTTTAATTGTTGTAGTGTAGTTGCGCCAATAATATTTGCTGTTACAAACTCTTGTTGGTTTACAAACGATAGTGCTAATTGAGTTAAAGAAATGTTTAATTTTTCAGCTAACTCTAAATAATTAGAAGTTAAAAAATCACATTGAGTACTACTGTACCTGTTGTATTGTTTAAATAATTTAATTCGTGAATTATCTGGTAATTTTCCATTTAAATATTTTCCAGATAATACTCCAAACGCTAACGGAGAATATGCTAATAAACCAACATTTTCTCGCATAGCAACTTCGGCCAAATTAATTTCAAACAAACGATTTAATAACGAATATGCATTTTGAATGGTTTTACAACGTGTTAAATTATTATCTTTACTTTCCGATAAATGACGCATAACGCCCCAAGAAGTCTCATTAGAAACTCCGTAATGACGTATTTTTCCTTCTTTTACAAATCCATCTAACGTTTCAATAACTTCCTTAAAATTATCTTCCCATTTTTCATTGTTATTGTGTACATAATTTCTTTTACCAAAAAAATTGGTGCTTCTTTCAGGCCAATGTAATTGATACAGATCTATATAATCGGTTTGCAATCTATTTAAACTTTTGGTTAAAGCATCTTCAATGGCATTTTTAGAAAAACCTAAATTTTCTCTTATATATTTAAAAGATTCATTTGGGCCAGCAACTTTTGAAGCGACTACTAAGTCTTCTCTCTTTTGTTTTTTTAACCACGTTCCAATATAACGCTCTGTACTTCCTTGTGTAGCTGCCTGTGCTGGAACCGAATACATTTCTGCAGTATCAATAAAATTTACACCTTGCTCTACTGCATAATTTAGTTGTTCATGAGCTTCTTTTTCCGAGTTTTGCTGGCCAAAGGTCATTGTTCCTAAACAAATTTTACTAACTTTTATAGAGGTATTAGGGATAAAGGAATATTTCATTTTACTATTTGAATTATTTATATATGCAATTGTTAAAGTTTGTAAAGGTAAAAAATAGAATATGATAAAAAAACCGCCTCATATTTTGAGGCGGTTTTTTAAAATATATTTTTTGAAATTTTGAACAATTATTTTAAAATAGCTTCAATACCTGGTAGTGTCTTTCCTTCTAAACTTTCTAACATTGCTCCACCTCCGGTTGAAACATAACTTACTTTATCTGCAAAACCAAACTGTTTTACAGCTGCAACAGAATCTCCACCACCAACTAAAGAAAAAGTACCATTTTTAGTTGCATTTGCTATTGAATTTCCAAGAGCTATGGTTCCTTTTGCAAAACTTTCCATTTCAAAAACTCCTAAAGGACCATTCCAAAGAATAGTTTTAGATTTATTTACTATTTTATCAAATATTTCTCTTGATTCTGGTCCGGCATCAACACCTTCCCAACCATCAGGAATATTATTTATATAACAAACCTGTGTGTTTGCATCATTGCTAAAAGCATCCGCAGCAATTACATCAACAGGAATATGAACCTGAACTCCTTTTGCTTTAGCTTGTTTTAAAATATCAAGTGCTAATTCTTGTTTATCATCTTCACAAATTGAATTTCCAATTTTTCCACCTTGAGCTTTAATAAAGGTAAAACTCATTCCTCCACCAATAATTAAATGATCAACTTTATCTAAAATATTTTCTATAATTGTAATTTTTGAAGAAACTTTAGATCCTCCTAAAACTGCTAAAACAGGTTTTTCCCCTTCCTCTAATATTTTTTTAAGACTAATAATTTCTTGAGCTAATAAAACTCCAAAACATTTTGCTTCAGGAAAAAATTGAGCTACAATTGTTGTTGAAGCATGTGCTCTATGTGCTGTTCCAAAGGCATCATTTACATATACATCTCCTAATTTTGAAAGTTGTTTCGAAAATATTACATCTCCTTTAGTTTCTTCATCGTAAAAACGCAAGTTTTCTAACAATAAAACTTCCCCCATTATTAAATCTGCTACAGCTTTTTCTGCAATTTCACCCACACAATTTGAAGCAAATTTCACTTCCACTCCAATAATTTCGGAAACTTTATTAATAATATGTTTTAATGAATATTTATCTTCCGCACCTTTTGGTCTTCCCAAATGAGACATTAAAACAACTGCTCCGCCGTCTTCTAAAATTTTAATAATTGTAGGTTTTGCAGCTTCAATTCTTGTTGCATCCGTTACATTAAAATTTTCATCTAATGGCACATTAAAATCCACACGTATTAATGCCTTTTTTCCTTTAAAATTGATGTCTTGTATTGTTTTCATTTTCAATAATATTTTGTTCAACAAATATAACTTAATTTACACTATTACTTACAGTTTTTTACGAAACCGATTTCTCTATATGGCAATTAAAGTTTCAATATTTAATTATTATAGTAATTGGCGAAAATGTTTTACTTTCGCTTTAATGAATTTTTCGGATATTTTAGGTCAAGAGCATTTAAAAAGTCATTTGGTAAAATCTACCGATAATGGTAGAGTTTCTCACGCCCAATTATTTGTTGGAAAAGAGGGTTCTGGCGTTTTACCTATGGCAATTGCTTATGCACAATATATATTATGCAGTACAAGTAATGACAAAGAAGCTTGTGCTTTAAAATGTCTAAAATTAATGCATCCAGATTTGCATTTTGCCTTTCCTGTTGCATCAAATGAATCCATTAAAAGTAAGCCGGTAAGCAATTTATTTTTAGAAGATTGGCGAAAATTTATTGAATTGAATCCTTATGGAAATTTATTTGAATGGTTTCAATCTATTGGCATTGAAAATAAACAAGGACAAATTGGAGTTGATGAAGCGGAAGAAATTGTAAAAGCACTTCGTTTAAAAAGTTACGAAGGTGGTTATAAAGTGATGATTATTTGGATGGCTGAAAAAATGAATACTTCAGCAGCAAATAAATTGTTGAAATTATTAGAAGAACCTCCAAAAAAAACTGTTTTTATATTAGTTGCTGAAAACGAAGAGCAAATAATAACTACTATAAAATCGCGATGCCAAGTGTTACATTTTCCATTATTATCTGATGCCGATATTACAAAAGGCTTAATAGAAAAAGAAGGAACAGATAAACCAATTGCCGAACAAATTGCGCATCAAGCCAATGGAAATTACAATAAAGCTTTGCATTTGTTGCATAACGATAATGCGGATGAACAATTTGAGCAGTGGTTTATAACATGGATAAGAGCAGCTTTTAAAGCAAAAGGCAATGCAAGTGTAATTCAAAATTTAATATCCTGGAGTGAAACTATTGCTAAAACAGGTAGAGAAACTCAAAAACGATTTTTAAAATATTGTTTACAGTTTTTTAGACAAGCGATGTTACTAAATTACAGCGCGGATTCTTTGGTTTTTTTAACACCAAAAACTCCTGGGTTTAATTTAGATAATTTTGCTCCATTTATTCATAGTGGTAATATTATAGAAATCTCGAAAGAATTAAATGATGCCATTTATCACATTGAAAGAAATGGAAACGCCAAAATTATTTTATTAGATTTATCTATAAAATTAACCAGACTTTTACACATTAAAGAAGCTTCCTAAAATGTCTATTTTTAAAACTCATTCGGCTGAAATCTTAGTTTTATTATTTTTTATAATCACTTATTTTTTGTCGGTTTTAGAAAAACTAGAAGATTGGAAAGGAGCAATATCCTATTATTCAAATCATTTTAAAAACACTATTCTTTATAAAATGATTCCACTGTTACTAATAAACATTTTAATTTTTGAAATAGCAGCATTAGTTCTACTAACTTTTGGTCTCTATTTTTTGGTTACCGAAGGTAATTTAATTGTAGCACAAATTGGATTAGAAATTTCCGCGATTACATTATTACAATTTTTAGTTGGTCAACGTTTAGCAAAAGATTATCCCGGAGCAATGAATATAACAATTTACTTTATTTTAAATATTATTGGTATTTATTTATTAACATAAAACTTTCATTATGAAATTATTAGGAATAGGTTCGCGCATTAAACACGGTGAATATGGTTTAGGTGTAGTTACCAACGTAACATCAAAACATTATTGGGTTACTTTTATAGAAAATGGTTTGGAAACTATTGATTTAGATAGCGAATTTGAGGTAATTGAAGGCGTTGAGGACGAAGTTGATACAATTAGTTTTTATGAAGTAGAAACTACTTTAAAAAATATGCTCAAAAAATGGTCTGATATTTCTGAAATTATTCCAATTGGAGATCGTTGGAAAGGTGGAAAATTAATTTTAGAACCAAAAGATACCAATTTAGCAAGTAAAGAAATTCCAATAGATACTTTCTTTCATAAAATTGTAATGGTAAGAGATCGAATTCGTGTAATGGAACAAAAAATAAATTCAAGTAGTTTGGATGATCAGGATAAAGTTGATTTACAACAGTACATTACACGTATTTATGGAAGTTTAACAACCTTTAATATTCTATTTAAAATAAAAGAGCATCAATTTTCGGGGGCAAAGTCAAAATAAAATAATTAAATAAAAAAAGCCTTTAACTTTCGTTAAAGGCTTTTTATTTTCCTGTTTATCAGTATTTTAAACACTATTCCTTAGAAAAATCTTTATTTAATAATTCTAAAATAGCACTTGTTACATTTAAGTTATCATCACCATACATAACCGTACCACTACCAGATGTACCCAAAACTAAATTAAGTCCCTTTGATTTAGAATATGCAGAAACAAAACTATCAACTTTTTTAGTAATTGCCTCGCTTAAAACTTGATTCTCTTGTTGTAAAGCCTGACTTGCTTGTTGTTGCATTCCTTGAAGCGCTTGATTTTCTTGCTGTAAAGCTTGCTCAGTTTCAGTTCGCTTTTGAGCAGACATTTTTTGAGCATTTTGATAATACTCTTGCACTTTTGCTTGAAAAGGAGCCGAAATACTATCTAACTCTTTAGACATTTCTTCTTGCTTTGCTTTTAAAGTTTCTTCCAATGCTTTTGTCCCTTCATAATCTTTCATTAAATCTTCAACATTTATGTATGCAATTTTTGTTTGATTACAAGATGCTAAAACAATTAGAAACGCTAATAATAGTATTTTTTTCATTTTTCTAAAATTTGATTGGTTTTTTAAATTTGCTGCGAATATATGAACAAAATAGATAGTTTAATTAATATTTTTAAAATATTAGATTTATTTATCAAAAAATCACTCATTATAAATAAATTTTATTGAAAATGGCCTCCATAACCTAATTCATAGCCGTTTTCTAAAAAGTATTAGGGAAAATATTAACCATTAAGGAAAAAGCCTTGGAAAAGGGCTTAGAATCGATTTTAACTGTTTTTTATCAGATAAATTAAAGAAGAATACTCTTTTGTATGTATTGCTTTTAAATTTGACTTTAAACCAATATAAAACGCTTTTAAAAAATTAGATTTTGAACTTTTATATTTCTCACTTAATAATGAAACATAAAACGAATCGAATTTCATTGGAAGTAATTTATCAACTTTCATACCCTCCATTGAAAAAAGTTTCTGAATCGAATATTTTGAAAAATGCCATAAATGTCTTGGCACATCAAAAGCTGCCCAAAACTCTTTATAGTAATCTGCATCATAACTTTTATAATTTGGAACTGCAATAACTAAAATTCCATTTGGTTTTAATAACGATTTTAATTTTGAAATATAAGCTTCTAGGTTTGGAACATGTTCCAATACATGCCATAAAGTAATAACATCAAACTGAATAGAATTTATTTCATTTAAATCAGAAAATATATACGTAGCATTATTTCCAAATAATTTTTTTTCAGCTAAATTTCTGGCACTTTTATTTGGCTCTACACCTAAAACATTCCAGCCACTATTTTTACAAGTAAATAAAAAATCACCTGTTCCGCAACCAACATCCAACAAGTTTTTATCGGAAGTTTTAAATGAATTAATCAGTTTTAGCTTATTTTTTAAAGCAACCTTTTTTACAATTTGATAAACTTTGTCTACTAAAGATTTTTCGGAATCTGTATGTGAAATATATTCTGAACTTTCATAATAAGAAGCTAAATCTTCTCCTTTTGGTTGAGGGAAAGTTTCCAGCATTCTAAATTCAGCATTATACATTAAATCAAATTTTTTGTTTGAAACTGTATAATCTTCACACGTTAAATAAGGTTGATTTTTATAATTCATTTTAAAGAATCTCTCAAATTTTTCATTGAAATAATTTACACGTTCCACGTGGAACATTTAAAACTATCTTCCCATATAAACTAATAAAACAGAAATATCACTTGGAGAAACTCCACTAATTCTACTTGCCTGGGAAATGGTTATTGGTTTAATTTTAGAAAGTTTCTGACGTGCTTCAATTGATAATGATTTCACTTTTGAATAATCAAAATTAATTGGGATTGAAACATTCTCTAATCTGTTTAATTTATCAGCTTGATTCTTTTCTTTTTCAATATAACCAGCATATTTAACATGTACTTCCGTCTGTTCAATAATTTCATTATCTATTTCATTTTCTGAAATAAAAGCAGCAACTGAAGGTATTTTTTGAATATCATGAAAGCCTAATTGTGGTCTTGCAGCAATTTTAAACATCTTCATTGATTGCGAAATCTTAGCAGTCTTGTTATCTTCTAAAATTGGATTTATTACTTTAGGTTTTACACTCGTTTCAATTAAAAACTTAACAAACAAATCTGTTTTTTCTTGTTTTTCAATAACACGATCCATTCGTTCTTTAGACGCTAAACCTATTTCAAAAGCCATAGGAGTTAAACGCAAATCAGCATTATCTTGACGTAATAAAGTTCTATACTCAGCCCTAGATGTAAACATTCTATATGGCTCCTCCGTACCTTTTGTAATTAAATCATCTATTAAAACCCCGATATAAGCTTCATTTCTTTTTAATATAAAAGGTTCTCTTTTCTGAACATTTAATGCTGCATTTATTCCGGCCATCAATCCTTGAGCGGCTGCTTCTTCATAACCTGTTGTTCCATTAATTTG
>Ga0102811_1000225_pt1 | contig 29322 bp, 25 predicted proteins | sample ColrivemetaGS705_FD_84507 | JGI IMG/M metagenome (GOLD analysis project Ga0102811, IMG submission 84507) | Estuarine microbial communities from the Columbia River estuary - Flood tide ETM metaG S.705 | ecosystem: Environmental > Aquatic > Marine > Intertidal zone > Estuary | place: USA: Columbia... | reverse complement strand
CTATAGCCTTCTATACCAATTGATTCATCAATGAAATCATCTGTATCAACCCCTCTTTCAATCATATGCGCCATATCCTCTTCTTGAACTCGTTTTAATTCACTCAATGCGCCTTTTAAATCAATGTCAGGTTGATTAAGAAAACGTCTAACTAAATCTAAATCTAAACTCATTTATATATATATATATATATAAAATATTAAATTTTAGTAATTACTAAAATTTATAAAAAATTTATATTCATGTATTAAACATTTTGTAATTTAGAACGCAATAACTTCTAAATCGCGCAAGTTCCAATACTCACAACCTCCACCAGGAATAGGCCTTCTAATAATAAAAGGAATTTTCTTTTCTCTCAATTCAAGTTCAGCAATAATATAACTGTCAACAACGTTTTCTGAAATTTTTACAAATGGTTTGGATCCAGTTTCAATTTGTTTTGCTCTTTGACCAATAATTCTTGCCCTTTCATATTTTGTTAAATATGGAATTGTTTTATGTAGAGGATCAATAATTATATTATCACTATTTCTAATTACAACCGACATCTTAGCAATTTCGTCATAATTATGATTTAAACATTCAGGATGAAAGTCATTTACATAATTTTTAATTAAATCATTGTCAAATTTTTGTAAATAATTATCATCATAATCGTCTTCTTCTTCATCATCTTCAACAATTAATTGTGTAGATTGTTTAGGTTTTACTAGCTTATTCGTTTTTTTTACAGATTCTTTAACTATTGGTTCACCTTCTTCATCTAATTCATTGTCTTCTTCATCTTCACCTTCATCATCATCTTGAACGACATCATAAGGATCTAATTCATCTACATTGTCATCACCTCCGCCAGTTTGTACATCGTCATCATCGTCATCATCATCGTCATCATCATCGTCAGGTTCAGAATCATCTTCAAAATCACCTCCACTAGTTTCCCTAATTGACTTAATATTTATAGATGGTTTATTAGAAATAGGAATACTTTCATTATCAGAAGTCTCAACTTCAGAATCATTGTCATCATTGTCGGAATAATATTCGTCGTCACTCATTGTTGCTATATTAACTAAAGATAGTTTTAAATAATTATTTCAATTTTCTTTTAAAATAAAATACATAAAAAATATTTTTATAAGGTTTATTGTATAAATAGTATTTCTTTTTATTTAGTTATATCATTTGTTTGCCATACAGTATCGCATTCCGAACATAAATAAATATATTTCATATTAGAATCATCATAACGAATATATATGATTTCTCTAGGTTTATCCTGGGTATTAGTAATACAATCGTGATTTGGACATAAAATATTATTGACACGAGGTAAAGTAGGATCTAACTTTGTATATTTATTAATAATATTACTAAATGATTGTTCAGATTTTTTAATTTGAGTTTTAGATACACATACATTTTCTATAGCAAGTAATTTATCTTCATTTCCACATTTGCGGCAATAATAAATAAGTTTATTAGGATCATCGCTATTAATGCGAATATAATACATATTAGAACAGTTAGAACAGAAGTGCATTTTGATATATAATATACTTTTAAATTATTTATTTATTTCAATTTTCTTTTAAATATTTTAATTATTATATTACATAATTTCAGACATTTGATTAGATAATTTTAACTTTTCAATTACTTTATTATAATCAATATTCACTCTCAAATTATAAAATCCTGTTCTAAATTCCTTAGATTGTAATTCGAATTCAATATTTTTTTTCTCAGCAATTTCAATTAGTTTATCATAATTTTTACGAAAATTTTCTTTTACAAATGGATAAAAATTTTCAAAAAACGGCATATAAACACCGTTTTTTTTTTGAATAATATCACATACAGCAATATTGATATTAGAATATTGAATGATTTCATTATAACTATTCATATCATTATGTTTTTTATCAACACCGGGTTCATTTAATAATGGATCTTTAGAAAGTAAAGTACACAGTGTTAAAAGAACAGTAGAAATACTTTGACAAGACGTCCATTGGTCTCCTGTCCACGTATTTAAGAGAGAAACACAAACTTTACCGCAAATATATAAATTAGGATTAAATCTAATATTATTGCCATTTGTACAATATGTAACTTTTGGCGGACTATGAGGATAATCAGAAGGGTAATTAAATTCAAAAAAATAGTTTCCACCAAAATACGGTGTATCAGAAGGACCAATTATTAGCGCATAACCTTTCATTATGTCAGAATCATCGTGTATATAATATATATCATTTTCAGTAAGAGGATTTTTTATTATATTTTTCACGTCTTTTAATAATCTAGAAATAGTTTCTTTTCTAATAAATGTTGCCATTTGCTATATAGATTATCATGTAGTTTTTAAACCAATTTAAAAGTATAAAATATTGAATATTGATTATGTTATTATATTACATAATTTATAAATTTAAAAAAAATGAAATAGAAAAATGTTGATATATTATATTAACAATGCAACTAAGTATGAATTCTGCGTCACAATTTAAAGATTTAAACGAATTTTTAGCAAAGCATAGTGCTAAGAATGAACAAAAAGTGGGAGAAACAATAAGTTTTACACATACGAGAATTGGAGATAAGGAACTTAATATATACGCCGGATCTTATATCATACCTAATGAAGAACTTGAAACATTTTATAGTTTATATTACGATAGTATATTTGTTAAAAAACGTAAGGAATATTTAACTGAAAGACAATTAGAAACAGGGGGTCCTATGGCGGTTGATTTTGATTTTAGATATAACAATGACGTAAATACTAGACAACATACAAGAGAACATGTTAGTGATATGGTATGTGAGTATGCCGAACAACTTAAGGAATGTTATATAATAGAACCAAATAAACCATTTAATATTTATATTTTTGAGAAGCCAAATGTAAATAGGTTAGCCGACGGTTCACTAACAAAAGATGGAATACATATGATAATTGGAATGCAAATTGACCATACAATGCAAATGTTAATTCGTGAGAAAATGATTGAAAAACTAAGTGAAATTTGGGAGTTGCCTTTAATAAATTCATGGGACTCAGTATTAGATGAAGGAATTAGTAAAGGAAAAACCAATTGGCAGTTATTTGGATCTAGAAAACCAGGTAATGAAGCATATGAATTAACACATATGTATTCTATGTCAGTTGATGGTGCGGATGGTCAATTTGAAATGAACGAAGAAGATGTAAGCAAGATTAATTTAAAGAACAATTTTGCAAAATTATCTGTTCAATATAATAAAAATCCTAAATTTGAAATTAATCCTAAAATTATAGACGAGTATAATAAGCGTTTATCTACTGTTGGAACTAAAATCAAGAAAGCTTCTAGCAAAATTAAAATGAATTTGATAGTAGACGATGATAATGAAAATCCCGATGAAGATTTTATTTCTATTAATGATATTAAAGATAGAGAAACTCTTGAAAAAGCTGTAAATTTAATGTTATTACACTTAAAAACAAATGAATATGAGATAGCAGAAACACATCATTTTACTCAAGCATTGCCTGAAAAATATTATGAACCCGGGTCACATTTATTAAATAGGCAAGTTGCTTTTGCTTTAAAACATACCGATGAAAGATTATTTCTGTCATGGGTCCAATTAAGAAGCAAAGCAAGAGATTTTGACTACAATTCAATTCCAGAGTTATATTGTCTATGGAAGAAATTTCATAGAACAAATCAAGATGGGATTAAAGTAACCCGTAAATCAATTTTGTATTGGATTAGAAAAGAAAATAATGCCGAATATGAAAAAATTAAGCAAACCACTATTGATTATTATCTTGAAAAAGCTTTGAACACTGGCGCTGAATATGATATGGCTATGGTTTTAAAGCAAATGTATAAAGATAAATATGTTTGTGTGAGTTATGATAAAAAAGGTATATGGTATCAGTTCAAAAACCATAGATGGGTTCCCGATAAGGGATTGAGTCTTAGATCAAAGATATCAGAAGAATTATATGCTTTATTATCATCAAAAGGAGACCAAATGTCAAAAGAAATGGCTGAGTATCAAGAAGACGATGAAAGGAGAATAAATATTCAAAAGAAAGCAAAATTTGTATGTGAAATAAGTATAAAATTAAAGAAAACGATCGATAAAGATCATATTATGCGCGAAGCTGCTGAAATCTTTTATGATGGAGAATTTATTAGACATATGGATACAAATAAATATTTAATGTGTTTCAATAATGGGGTTATTGATTTCGTTAATAAAGTTTTTAGAGAAGGATATCCTGAAGATTATATCACAAAGTCAACAAAGATAAATTACGTTTCTTATAATGAGAATGATGAGGAATTTATGAAAACCGCTAACGAAATTGATGTATTTATGAATAAGCTTTTCCCGATCCCTGATTTAAATAGATACATGCGCGACCATTTAGCATCATGTTTAATTGGTGCCAACAAAAATCAAACATTTAATGTTTATCATGGAAGTGGTTCAAATGGTAAATCTATTATTTCTGATTTAATGGCAGCAACATTAGGAGAATATAAAGGGACTGTTCCTATTACTCTTGTTACTGATGTAAGAGGTAAAATTGGCGGTACTTCTGATGAAGTAGTGAAGCTAAAAGGTATTAGATATGCCGTAATGCAAGAACCTTCAAAGGGTGTAAAATTAAACGAAGGAATTATGAAGGAGCTCACAGGCGGAGACCCAATTCAAGCAAGAGGGATGTATTGTGAGTCGGAAATATTCGACCCACAATTTAGTTTGGTAGTTTGTACTAATAACTTATTTGATATTGAAAGTAATGATGATGGAACTTGGAGAAGAATTAGAAAGTGTGATTTTATATCTAAATTTATTGATGAAGGCGAAACACACACAGATGATACTCCATTTATTTATTTAAAGGATAAAGGATTAAAAGATAAATTGCCGAATTTAGCACCTGTTTTCGCAAGTATGTTGGTAAAACGTGCATTTGAAACGAATGGTATTGTTGTAGACTGTGAAACTGTATTGAATGCTTCTAACAAGTATAGAAAAGGACAAGACCACATTACGGCATTTATTAGTGAGAAAATTACGAAAACTGATAATACAAAAGATAAAATTGGTAAAAGAGGATTACAAGAAGGATTTAAACAATGGTACGAAATTACACAAGGTTCTAGAAGGGCTCCAAAGGGCGAAGAGCTATTTGAATATATGAATAAGAAATTTGGTCAATGTAAGAGTACAGGATGGCATGGCGTAAAATTTGTAGAACCGGATGAAGAAGAAGATGATACATTGGCTGAGCTATAAATTTAAACTGTTAAAAATTTAAAATGTAAAAATTTAAAATGTTAAAAATATTTAAAAGTATGTAAATTTAAATATTTTGTTAATAATTTTTTTCAGCATATACATTTTTTGGTAACAAATTATATGCTTTGTAAATTAGATAAATAATATTACCTAAAATCCATGTCGAAAAAAATGGAAGCAATATAAAACCAATAATGGTAGCTAATTTAATTTTCAAATTACTTTGCGATGGATTGATTAGAGAGAATACTATAAACCCAATTAAACAAATAATATAAATCCCTAATAAAATATAATAATAAAACCCTTTTAATCCATCAATTTTTTGATCTTCATAATAAGTTTTTCTCTCGTTAGTTAATACATCATTTGTTTCATTCTTTAAATCTTTTATTAATTGAACGTTTTCTTTTTTATATTTTAGATAAAGTTCTGCAACATTTTTAAAATTTAATAACAAACCTTGATATGTTTCAATTTGCGTTTTAATTTCTTGAGAATCTTTTTCAAAATATTCTGTAAATTTATTAGTAATTTGTTGTGCCTTTTCTTGTAATTGATTATCAAGTAAATCATTATATCCAGTCTCACCTTGAGTAAATGTAATATATTTTTTCTGTGCTACTTGAACTTGGTTAGACGCGGAAGCTAAATTAGATTGAGAGTTTAAATAATTTTGCTTAAGATTATCAGCATCTCTCTGTTTTCTACATTCTGAATTACACAATATAGCATCTGAAGCTTCACTAATTAATGTATTAAATTTATTCATATCAAATTGATTATTCATTACTATATTATACAACTATAAGAAATTAAGAAATTAATATTATTTTTATTTTTATTTGTTAATAAAACTATTACTTACTGATTCTTGAATATTACCTATATTAACATCATCTTTATATTTACCTTTTTCTTTTTTAGTTAATATATTATTAACCATTGATTCTGTCATAAATGACTCTGTTGTAGTTGTATCTACAGTTGATGAACCAACACATTGATTTAAATCAGAATCCCATGTTTGACCATCGGAACAACAATATTCGCCAATACATGTTCCAGGAATCTTTGAAGATACCCAAGGATCGCTAGTATCTGTTGTTGTTGTATCATTGGGAGCAGAATTAGGATCAAAATAAAAATCATATGATTGATAGTTCATATTATCACGCATTATAATAGAAGCAAAACGACTCCACATAAAATATGCTCCAATGAAAGATATTATTACAATTAAAATATTGTAAATCATACTTGGTAATATACCCTTATTGCTTAAAAATGTTAAAATAATTATAGGGACTAATGTAAAAATAATAATTTTCATTAATTGAGAATGTTCAGCATATTTTTCACCATAATAATTATTAATTTGAACTAAACGTATTTTGTTGTTCTTTTCAGTCTCTAAAAGTTGTAAACGTTTTTTAGAATTATTTAATTCGCTTTCTACAATTCCTATGGCAGAACTTTGTTCTGCTAAAGTTCCACTAGAAGATTGTAATGCTGAACCATAAAAGTTGTTAATACTACTTAAAGTTTGATACAAATTAATACGCATATTTGTTAGTTGATTCATTTTTTCAATTATCTTTTGTTGTTGCTGCGGTGTTAAATTAGTATTCGTTTCTAAACTAGTAAATAAATCTTGTTCCATTTGTTGTAATGATTGAATATCATTAAGCATTTGCTCATTATTTTGTGAAATATTTGGTAAATCAGACATATTATATAAATTATAAGAAGATAATTAAATAATATAATTTATTAATTTATTGTTTTTTTGCTATATTCATAGTTACTAATACAGTTCCAGCTGCTAAAATACTCCAAAATAAATAATCATAATTTTTCTGTAAAACGGTAATATCGCTGTCATTTAAAATATTTTCTACATTTGAGGTATTTAATTTTTTTATGTTATTGTTAATTTTTTTAAAGTCTTTTAAATAATCTCCTAATCCTTCCGTATTCTTGCTAGATTGACTATTTAATGAATCTGTACCTGAACTAAATTTATTTGTATAACTGTTTATTTCGCTTGTTAATAAGTTTAATCTATTTTGAATTTGTTCTAATTCTTGTTTTTGTGTAGTTGTAGCATTTGCGAGTCCATATGATGAACCAATATCGCCTCCATTTTTATAATTATCATATGAAATAGCATCTATATTAACTACTGTTCCTGTAACACCAATAGGTGGATTAATAGGGACTTTATTTCTACTATATAAATTTACATTTGAATTAATTTGTTGTGTTCCATTTGGAAACATACCAGATGTTTTTGGATAACACACATTATTTGAAAACGTAAACCCGGCACAATCAGGATTTGAATTACATGTAGATTGACATTGGTCAATTGTCGCATTACCATAAGCAGCATCTGATATATCATTTCCTTCACTATCAATACCAGTATAAGTGGTATAATTATTTGAATATTGTATATTATCACTAGGATATGAATATAATGTTGAATTTTGGTCAATATATGCTAATTTTCCAATTGATTCTGGGTTACCCATATTCATAATTTGATATAGAGCATTCACATTTTGAGCGCCAACAGTTTTATTATCACTACTTGTACATTTACTAGCACCAACGCTCGTATATAAAACTAAATTACCGTCTGTTTGCATAATAAGATAAATACTACCATCAGTTGAACCAACAAAATCACCAGGAGATAATGTTGAACCGCTTGATATCCAATTTTTTCCGAATTTACCTTTATCAGCAGCAAAATTAGGATTAGCTGACTGTTGTTTACCAGTAGTTTCAGAACACCATATTAGTCCTTGGTTATCACTTGGACCTGTACCTCTATAAATACACATATTACCATCATCTTGAAGATATAAATATGAATAGAGTGTGTCATCTGTAGAGTATAAATTGCCAGAACTACTACCACCACTAGTTTCAGTTTTACAGTTTTTAGAAATACCATATTTTTTTGGAGTTTCTAAATCTTTAAAACCTATACAACGTCTAGGATTAGTGCCTTTTACTACTCCTTGAACAGCAAAATATGAGAATCCATTATTTGTCGCCAAATCTTGACAATCATCAAAAGATAAAGAATAATCATTCGAATCATTAATTACATATTGTTTTGCAAATGAACCAGACATTTTATAACATCCAAGATAGGTTCCTTGTTGTGGTTTATCACCATCTGGAATAGGTGTTGAAAATATACTAGCACCTGAACTATTATTAACATTTAATCCTCCATCTCCGTCTAAAATAGCAAGAGACCCAACATTATCACCAGTTGTATTAGACGCCCATAATGATGTAGATTTATAACTAAATGCTTCCCCGTTTATTTGAGAACCTGCTAAATCATTACTAATCATACAATTGCCCACACCATTATTGTCAACAGATTGAAGAGCAAAATATTTATTACCAGAATTTACAGCATAACTTTGACATTGTTCAAAATTCATCTCTCCTGCATTAGTCATAACTGAATTAGATGTACTAACAAAATTAGAACTTGTATATAAATTCCATGTTGCTATTTGTAGACTAGTTCTATTAGTGGTATTAGGATCTCCGACAACTGTTACTACTATTACATACGCTGTATATGAGGTAGGATTTGAAATTCTAAATGATTTGATTTTCCAATCAAAAGATACATTTGACTGATAATCAACTTCATACCAACCATTATTCCATCCTAAAATATACCATGTATTAGGGTCTCTTCCATTTGGGTTACCACAACATCCTTGTCTTCCTTGAATTTCATACTTTGTTAAAGGTATAGAATCAGAAAATGAAATTGATAACCATTCACCTTTTATTTTTTGTTCACTTCCACTTGAATTTTGATAAGATACCTTAACTGAACCATTGTATTCTCCTGTTTTATCATCATATAACTTACTAGTACTATGCCACCATGTATTTACATTATTATTAAAGGCATTCCATGGGCCTGTATAATTATTATCATTTTTATATACACTTGAAGCTTTTGATTCAAATCCATTTACATTATTACTTGAGTTCATTTTTGGAATAAACATAACTTCAGTAGCTGGTGGTAAATTATTATAACAACCTAAATATTTATTTTGTGGATTGTTAACTATTGAGTTTACAAATACATTTACTCCTTCATTTCCAATAGTCTGTCCTATCTCTATAGGAGTGCCGGTAATTAATGGTGGTTTTGTTGGAATAATAGCTCCAGGAGATGAATAATTATCATTCCATTGTATAGAAAGTGGTGTAATCTGCCCTGTAGGAGGAAATCCATTTTTACCAGACACTTTATTAAATAAATCCGGTTGCGATATATATTTTGCTACACCTTGTTTAGTAACATAAAATAATTCTCCTCCTTGTAATTGAATAACTTTACCTAAATACGGGTTATTAGGATTAACTCTATCTATATAATTAGTTACATTACCATTAATTTTATCCATTACTCTTTGATATATCTTTAATGTATTTTGATAATCGTTCTTTAAGTTACTTAAGGTTTGTTGTTGAGAAGCATAATCATTATTATTAAGTAAATTATTCGTTTGTTCTGTTAACCCATTTTTATCAAGGTTTAGTCCTTCAAAACCTTCCACTAAATAACCTTTTTTCATTTTTTTTTCTAAATTATTTGCGATTTTATATTGATACTTTTTAAATTTTTCTCCTTGGAACAAAGCCGGACTAGGTTCATTATAAGTTTTTACACTTACATTATATTCACTAACATTATCTGTAACAGATTTAGGTTTTATTAAATCATTAAAATTTGAAAACAGATTTACTATACTTGACATAATATAATAAGATACAAAAATAAATTATATCAAATAATATTCATTCACTAATTGGTTTTTTCTAATAAAAATAATAATAGCAAGAACTACTAAAAATATAGGTAATAATTTATATACATTATGTATATGATTAATGTCATTCCCCCCTCCACTTTGTGAACCAGTAATAGAAAACTTTAAAAATAAAAATATTAACAAAATAGTTATAAACACTAATGCAATATAACTGTAATAATTTGAAGTTACATTAATAGTACCATTTTCAAGAGCGCTATTTAATGTTTCATATTCTCTTATCATTTTTTCAATTTTGATTCTCTCATCTGATAACGTTTGATAATTATTATTCATTGCGTTTTCTTGTTCTATATTTTGTTGTTGTGATTTTTGAAATTCATTATAATTGTTATTTGAAGAGTTAATCATTTGTTTGTTAATATCAATCAATTTAGAATTTAATTTTTGTAATTGATAACTATAGTACATTGCTTCTTTAATAATCGCCTTAGAATTTTGTGTTTCAATAATATTACCAGGACCACTACTTAATGAACAATTATTAGAAATTGTGTTAAATGTTGCTCCTGAGCATGAAGCGTTAGATGAACATGCTGATTTACAATTATCAACATTTGTATTATTTAATATATCAAGTTGTTCATTTCCATAAAAACCATAATCATTCAATGTTTTAAAATTATTGTTATCAGAATTAATAACATCAATGTATTTTTGATATGTATTTTGATATTGAGATATTAATATATTATATTCATTACTTAAATTTTGTGATTCTAAAGCCATATATATATATATATAAATAATAAGAAAAACAATTATTTATATATCTCACTTAGAGTAATTTGTATTTGTTGTAGCATATAAATAATAAAATTAATAGAAAGATACAAAAAACAAAGTAATACACGCTTGTTCCTAATTGTCCTCCATTTTGTACAATTGTTGATGTTGATTGTGATGGAATAGAAAACTTGTATAATAAAAATACAAAAAGTAATACAAGAATCATCAACAAAATAAAAGAATAATAATTTTGTGTTATATATATATTTCCTTCAATATGTTTTTCATCTAAAGTTTGATATTCATTTAACATTTTTTGAATTTTAACTCTCTCTAGGGCTAATTTTTTGTATTGATTAACTAAATCATCGCCAGTAGTAGTTATTTTTTCTGCTTCTGAATTAAACCTTGTTTCAATAGCTGGTGTAGATTTTTGAATTTTTTCATTAACATCTGTTAATTTTTTATTTATATTTTGAACAATTTTTAATAATTGTTGTCCTTTTGGAACAATAGCATAATCGTCAGGTGATCCTGTAACAATGTCTGCATCACCTTTTCTTAACATACATTTTGCTTCACCATTTGTTAAATTATATGTTGCTCCAGTACACCCAGGTGTATTTGAGCAAGACGCTTTACATTCTTCTAATGTTTGTGAATTATTTTGAGACAAACTAGATGTTCCCCAAAAAGCCGCACCTTTAATTGAAGACATAACTTGATTATTGATATTATAATCTGGTTCAGTAGAAGTATTATATTTTGTTTTGTCAAAATCTGTTCCGTAACAACCAGTTCGATAGTCATTGTCAGTCATAGTAGCCCAATTCCATGAATCTTGAATAATATCATTAAGTGTCATACCTTGAGCCACACTACTATTAGCATCTGGAGCAGGTTGAATTGTTCCTGTTCCACATCCAACCTTTTTCCAAATGTCATTATAACAATCTTGACTAATACCTTTGCTATCTCCTGTATAATTTTTACAGGGCTGTTCTACTTCTTGTTTTAAGTAATTAACATAATTAGAAACAGATAATTCATATGCAATTAAAAGATTTTTGTATTCTGTATTTAAACTTTCTAAATTTAATACCGTTAAATTATTTTCATTATTTTGTTGATTCATCTATATATCTATTAAAAGAAAACATATTTTATCTGAAATATTTATAAAAAATGTATAATATACTTGTTGAAGAGAGAAGGTAAACAACTGAAATAATTAAATGATTCTCATTTGGAGGGTTTGGCGAATCGTCCATTGTATTAACCTTAATATAATTAAAGTTACCTTTATTATCTTTTCTCTCTTGATTTTTTTCAATTATTTTTCTAATGGATTCATTTATAGATTTGTTACAGTAATCACTCATTTTTTGATTAATTGGAAATAAAGGTTTTATATATAAAGAAGAAAACATTTAAATTTTAAATTTAATTTATTTTTAAAATTTAAGCGAATTAAAGTTTGTTAAGTAAAATGTATTAAAATGTATTAAAATGTATTAACTTACATGATTTTTACTTATTTTTGAAATAGAAACTCCTATTATTATTATACTTACAAATAAAGCCCAATTACGTAAATATTCTTCACTATACATATTTTTATAATCGGAAATCAATTCAGTAGCAGCATTATTTTTATGTTGAACAATACCAAGTCTTAATTTTAATTGGCGATTTCTCTCTTTTTCTTTTTTAATCAAAATATTTAAAGCAAATAATTTTTTATTTAACTCTCCTGTTGAAGACTGAACATCGTTTGATAACATAAATAAATCTGAACTAAGTTTATTCATATTACCTTTAATATTTTCAAAAGCATTTTGATATTCAGGATATTCAGGATTTTTATTGAAAAAAATATAATACTTTTTAAAGTCATCTAAAATTGCTGGCAATTGTTGATTTAATGTTTGTAAATTTTCCTTAAAAATTCCTGGTGTTTTAAAATTATCACTTATATCTTCATCATTTATGGACGACATTAATATATATAATTATTTAAAATAAATATTAATTACAAGTTTAAATATCTTCGAAAGAGAGAAATAATTTATCAATGAATTCTTTTGTTTTGCTATATCCTCCAACAATAATACCATCATGAAAAATAATAGGAAATTGTTTCATTTCTTCTCTTTGAGACAAATCTTTAATAAATAATAAAAAATTTTCCTTATCTTCAATAATATATTCGTCACAATCCACTACATTAAAAATTAAATTTTTATCTTTTAATAATTTTTTTATAGTAGAACAATTAGGGCATCCACTTTTACTATAAACAGTAAATCCAGTTTTAGACGGGGTTTCAAAATCCATTATTATTAATATTGTATTATATATTTATATTTTTTAAACACAAACTCTATAATAATTTGTTTCAATAGCAGTTTTACTTGATCGAATAATATTACAAACTTGTCCTGGTCTTAATCCAATAACTCTAGCTACTGGATCAAATCGAGAAATATCTGGAAATTGTATTTTATTAGTAATATTATATTTTGTCATAACTTGTTTAACTTCTGATTCCATCAAGACGCGATGAGGAGGCACAAGAACGTGATCAAGTATATTGAATTGTAATCGTTTAATGCTTTCGATTACAATGAAAATGCCTTCACTTTCCCAAATATGTTTAAGTTCATTAATTAATGTTTCATTAGGATCATCCTTAATAATTATAAATAATGTATCACTTTTTTTAAGTGTTTCAGTCAAAATGAATAAATCATCTATCATTTCTTGAACATTTTTTGGTGCTGGTCTTGATGCTAAATAATATCTAATATAAATTTTTTTCTTAGGGTTTTCATCAGTAACATTTTCATCACTTGTTTCTAACAGCATATCAAGCTGATTATTAAGTTTCATTGAATTGACTTCATTGATGCTAAAATTAGCATAATCATTAACATTGTAACCTTGTTTTTTCATAAGTTCTAGAACAACTTTTCTAGAATTGTAAATATGTGAAATTAAAATACTTGAGTTTTGACTTGCCATTCTATATTATAATATAAATATATTGATTTATTTTTATTTCATTTTTATTTTATAATGTTATTTTTTTAGTATCAGCGGAAGAGCTATTCGGTTCTTGAATAATTACCCTTTTCTCTTCAGAATTACTTGCTGAATTCTCTGGAGATTTTTCTTCTTCTTCTTGATTTATTTCTTCAGGAACGTCTAAAATATTCGGATTTATTACTATTTCTTTAGGAGTGATATTTTCTTTAGGAGTGGTATAATTAGGTGTAATTGTTGGATTGTAAGCAGGTGAATCAGGAGCATATGGCGGAGATGTTTGATTATAATCTCCTTGAGTTGTTGGATTGTAAGCAGGTGAATCAGGAGCATATGGCGGAGATATTTGATTATAATCTCCTTGAGTTGTTGGATTGTAAGCAGGTGATCCAGGAGCATATGGAGGAGAATCAAAACTGTGATCAGATGAATTATAAACATATTCTGGACTGGTATCAATATTAGCAGGTTCAGGCATTTCTGGATTTCCAATATATAAGTCTTGTCTATTATCTCTTACATTAAGTTTTTTGTGAAGATTAGACGTTGTTTCACTGATAAGTTGAACTACAGGTTTATCGCTATTTAATAATTTATTTATATTATCAGAATAAGACATGCTTAGTAATTGATCAACATTTTCTTCAGTAATGATGCGCATTTGAACATTCATAACTTGTAACTCTTGCATTAATAATTTGAAAGCATAAGGAACTTTTAAAATACTGAATGAACGCCCAAATCTACTAATATTCATAATGCTTTGAGAACCATCCGGATTTGTATTAAATTTAATAGGTCCATCAACAGCAGGACTCAAGAATAAATTTTTGGCTTCATTATAAATAGCAATAGCGCCGGATTTATTACAAACCGCAATATAATAATCTTTTTGTTCACCTCTAACCATAAATGATTCGTTCAAGAAATATGACATACCATGTGCTAATACTCCATCGCGCTCCATCTCTCCGATGCGTAGACCTCCGTCATTAGCACGACCTTGAACAGGTTGTCTAGTTAAAACTGTATTAGGACCGCGTGCACGATAGTTAATTTTATCTTTAACCATGTGTTTCAAACGCATATAATATGTAGGTCCAATATAAATATCGGCTGCTAATTGGTCGCCTGTCATTCCATTATATAAAACTTGGTTTCCAGATGAATTGAACCCAGCTTTAACTAATAAAGGAGCATAAGTTGAATAATTTGAACCCTTAACTTGGAATGCTGTACAATCGCCAAATGCTCCATAACTTGTACAAACCTTACCGAATAATGACTCAATAATTTGTCCGATAGTCATACGAGATGGAATAGCATGTGGGTTAATAATCAAATCAGGCCTAATTCCATCTTCAGTAAAGGGCATATCATCTTCAGGTATAATGAGACCTAATGTCCCTTTTTGTCCCGCCCTCGAATTTCCTATCAGCATAGATGGTGCGAAATTATTCTCGCGCATATAATATAAATGTGATGATGGCATTTCAACACAATAAACCTTTCCATTATAATCTATTAATTTTTCCTCATTGGAATCGTTTACTTTTTTATTTATATATGGTTGATTTTGCTTACGAATAATACTGATTTTATAATATGTATTTTTTGAAGATATTTCGTGAGTTCTTCCTGTATTATATCCCATTGTTCCAGTTATTATATGTTTATTATCACCCGGGTTGGCAGCAATTTTAGTTATACCAGACCAACTACAATGAACGGCTAATCTACAAATATCATCTGCTAATTTAGCACTAATTGTTCCATATCTAGAAAAACCATCAGCATAAGTATGTCCATCTCCTTCCATAAGTGCTTCAAGTAAAATAATACACTGTCTTTGAGATAATGTCCAAACATATTCTGGTAAATATTTATTTAATGCTCCTAGACTATATTTTTTAAGTTCATTATATATTTCTTTATTTTTTCCAAAATTAATCGCAAAATAACCATTATAAGTATCGTGATAATATTCAATGTTTAATTTAGTTAAAAAATCAATATTAAAATCAATTTTCCTTTGTTTATGTGCTGATAAAACAACAGCTCTATTATTTACAGAACCATCAGCTATAAACATACCTAATAACTGTAACCAATCATCCATTTTATATTGTTTTTCCCCAAAAACCATGTATTCAACATCAGGATAAACATTTTTCATTGATTTTTGAAATCTAACCATTTTACCCATTACTTTTTCTGCTTCTAATAATTCAAATTCTTTTGAACCCTTTACATTCTCGCGTCTTTTAATATATAACTTATGATTTAATGTACATACAACCTCTACTTGTTTATTTTTTATATAATACATTTTACCAGTATGGTCATATTCAAATTTATTTACAGGATATTCATAACACATATTTCCATTTATATCTAACGTAGCAACTTTATGTTTTTTTATATCAATATCTTTAATCTCAATCCACCCTTTATCCGTTAAAAGTTGTTGAGTAGGAAGAGCGCAAGCCATTTTGTCACCAATTGCGGGCAGACGTTCTTCTCTCACTCTTACTTTGGCAACATTAAAACCTTCCTCGCCAAGTGTAATAAATGATTTATCTACATAGCCAAGTTGTCCCTTTTTAGGTTTAACAGAATCGTCGGTCCAAACATCCTTATTTGTTAAACTTGAATTAATTTTTCCAATTAAAATAGTTTTATCATTAAGTTCAGTATTTTCTTTTACTAAACCATGAACATCTAAAAAACTATAGTCATAACCTTTTTTCTTACCAGTCACGTTATTTTTTTCAATACTAGCGAATTTTGAATTTGTCATTCCAGTTATTTTAGAACTTTCTTCACGGTCTTGATACGAAGAATAATAGGTAGTTCTAAATATTCCACGATGAATAGCGCCTTCATTTATTAAAATAGCATCTTCAACATTATATCCTGTATAACACATAATTGCTACAATAGCATTAATTCCATAAGGCTGTTCTTCATTATTTACATATTCTAAGTATCTTGATTTAATTAATGGCGTTTGACCATAATTTAATACTACACCCATTTTATCAATACGCATTTGATAATTAGAATGGTAAACTGATACTGCTTGTTTACTTTGTCCACAAGAAAAAGAATTGCGTGTAACAGGATTGTTTTCAGGGTAAATAATCATATTGCCCATAATTCCTAGAATTAACGAAGGATCTATTTCCATATTAGTGTACCAATTGCTCTTTTTTAAGTCATCAATTGAAGTAGCAATTAATAAAGTTTCTTCTTCAGAAGTATCAACATAATCAACCATAGATTTAAAATGTTGTAATTTTTCCAATATTAAACCTTTGTCACTACCAATATCCTTATAAAGAGAACTTAAATCATAAATTTTATTATTCTTTGTTTTAAAGTTTTCATCAGTTTTGGGCATAAAACCTGATATAATCTGTTCCCAAGTAATTTTACCACTTTCTAACAAATCATGAATTTCTCTTCTATCATAACTTAATTTATTGTTTTCAATATAATAAATTGGTCTAGATAATCTTCCGGCATCTGTATAAATATATACTTCGTTTTTTTGATAATTAAATGAAATACTTGTGTAAACAGGTATAATACCATTGCGTTTATATAGTTTAAGTAAATTTACTAATTCAATTGGTGTATCAATTACTCCAACCCAACTACCATTTACGAAAATTTTAGAACTACTACCTAATTGTTCAGGAGAACATTCTAATAGATTTCTCATTGGAGTATTTAAACGAATCCATTTTATAATTGGATGTCCAGAAGAACCACTTGTTATATAAGTACTAATTGACATATGTTTATGAAGACCAATATTTCCACCGTCAGGAGTATCAATTGGATCAATAAACCCCCATTGAGAAGAATTTAAAAGACGAGGTCCTACAACCTTCGCACTAGCATCTAATGGTAAATTAATTTTACGCAAATGTGAAATAAACGTATTCCAACTTAAACGATTAAGATCTTGAACAACTCCAATACGTTTTGTATGAGCTTCTGAACCCCAATTACCTTTAAATGCTTTTCTAAAACCTTGCTCAACAATTCTATCCTTAAAAAATGTTTTAAAATTTGCTTCAATTAAACCAATAAAATTATTTTTATACTTGTTATCTTCCTTTTTATCACCAGGGTTTTCTTTTGATTTTATTTGTTTCTTTTCCTTCCTAGAGAGAGTTTCGTCTTCTTTGTATTCACCTTTATGATAGTAATATTCCTCGTCAATTTTACGTGTTATATCTTTTTTCTGAACTAAATAATATTCTCTGAATAAGTCATATAAGAGAGAACCAGACAGTTCGACCCTTTTAAATCTAAAATTATCACGATCTGTTGGTTTTTCTTCTTTTGTATAAACTTTTAATAATCTATTTACCATGTATCCTAAAAAATATGCTTTATCTAAAAAGTTTAATTCACCAACATGTGGTAAAAAATAATCAGAGAGAATTTCAATAACACTTGATACAGTACCCCTTTTAGTCAATTCAGCAATAAATTCCAAAGCATTTTGTTGATTAAAAAATTTATATGCGTCATGAACTGAAGGAATAAATAAATCAATATATGAATTTTTATTATTTTCAAATTCATCATCTAAATCAGTTAACAAACAAGTTTTAATTATATCTTTATCAGATACAACACCAAGAGCACGCATTAAAATAAAAAGTGGGACTGGTTTTTTTACATTCGGAACAGCAACTACTATTTGATTATTTGATAAACTTGGTGAAGGTGCCACAATTTTAACAGCCGTTGTTCTAATAGGTTTTGATGTATCTTCTGATACAGATCTAATTTCAGCTGAAAAACTGTATATATTGTCTGCTTTATTTTTTCTAATATAAAGCAAATTATCTGCGAACTTTTCTTGAGAAATTATAACCTTTTCCATACCATCAATAATAAAATAACCCCCATAGTCGTTACGACATTCACCCATATTAAATCTCACATCCTTATTAAGCGTATTTAAAATACATAATTCAGATTGAATCATAATAGGAAAACGTCCTAGATAAATTTTTGGTAATAATATTGAATGCTCTTTTCTCTCGTCGCCCTCATAATAAAAAAATTCGACTTCAACATCATAATGAATTGTTACGCCATATGTCATATTTCTTAGACGGGCATCGTTTGGAAACATAAAATGTGAGTTGTTGTCATCATAGATTATTGGTTTGCCATAATAAATTTTTGAACCATCCTTTCCACCTAAATAAAGTTGACATTCATTTCTTTTCCCAGAACCATCATTTTCGTCTTCTCTCTCAATAAATCTTATAGGATTATTTTCTCTGAATATCTGTCCAACACCCTTATTAATAAAAGAATTATACGACTCTAAATGATGAGAAACTAAATTATTCGGATTATCTTTAAAATATTTGTCAATTAATTTCCAAGATATGTCTTCTTTGTCCATTTATATTATAATAATCATATTTTTTTAAAATGTAATTATTTTATATATTATTTATTATTTAAAGATATTAATTGACGTTATGTATATTATTATGTATAAAATAAAAGTATTTTGCCCTTTTGCGCCAAGTAAAAATTGTAAAGAAATATACGAAAGAATTAACTATTCCGAAGAGATATTATTTTATGGAAAAGATAAAAAATATATTTTTACTGAAAATGATGATTATACTCACGCAATAATTATAAATACAATAATGCCTAATTTGACAATTCCAAAAGAAAATGTTATTGGTCTAGCATTTGAACCAATTTTTTTTTTGGGATTAAACAATATATTTATTGAATATGCTAAAAAAAATATTGGCAAATATTTTATTGGAGATAAATATGATTTACCTGAGCCATTTATAGAACATTTTGGATATATGTGGCACTCAAGACCTCCAAAAGAAATAGAAATTAAACAGAAATTAATGTCAATAATCGTAAGTGAAAAAAAATCTGCTCCAGGACATAAATATCGTCACGAATTAGTAAAGTGTATTATAGATAATAATTTACCAATTGATATATATGGTCGCGGAAGTAATAATTATTCAATTCAAAACCAAAATAAAGAAGGAAATAAGATAAATTCTCAAATAATGGGTTGTTTTAATGATGTTGAACCCTATGAAAATTATATGTTTTCAATTTGTATTGAGAATTATAAGTGCGGACATTATTTTTCTGAAAAAATAATGACACCATTGATGTTTAATTGTATGCCTATTTATTATGGGTGTCTAAATATTGATTCATATGTGGAAAATAATTTAATATTAACAGGTAATATTAGTGAAGACTTAATATTGATTAAAAATGTATTACAAAATCCGTCAATATATTATAAAAAAACATATACAGAAAAAAACATTAAAGCTGTAAATTTAATACAAAATCTTCCGAATTTATTTATTTAATGTTTCCTAGTTTTATTATGATTCTTTTTACCGCCTTTTTTGGTTAATCTAAATTTACTTTTTGTTTTACTGTCTTCACAAGTGAATTCTGTCCAAGGTTCGCTCGGTCTATCCTTTAAATATGGGCAAAATTTATAATATTGCCTATGTTTTTTACAATATTCGTCTTTAATAAATGGTATACCACAAGAGTTACCAAAACGTCCAATAAATCCCATTTTTTTAGCTAAATTTGTATCACAAACTATACCATCAACTACTCCATGTGGAGCAAATGGTTTTGGTCTACTAGGGTCAGACATATATTCTCTAGCATCTAAATCATAATGTGAACAAACTGTTCTAGAACACGGGTTATCATCTTTTAACAAATATACATCATAATGGTCAGATATTATTTTTTGGGCTACTTCTATATTTAATTTACCTTTATGCTCATCCATAAGGTCACCTAGACGAACTAATCTTGCTCCTTGATGTCTTCTAATATCATAGAAACCCGAGTTTTGAACTTCCAAATTTCTAATACGTTCATCATAAGGAGCATTAAATCCTATAAAAAATCCATTTTTCGTTCTCTCTATGTTATGATACTTTAATCCTAATTCAATTCTTAAAATCTCATTTGAATTAATATCACCAAATAACCATGAGTTAGCGTAATCGCCAGAATTTTCCTTTAAAAGTATTTCACAATATTCATCTAACGAATTACCATACTGCATTGCCTGTCTAATTCTATAACCAATTGGATAACGTTTTTCATAAGGAATAAATCCTCCAATTGTGGTCTCTGTACCGATTATTCCTTTTGCTGTTACAAAAAAATCTGTTCCACTCCAAATCCAACATGGAGATGTTTGCATGATAAAACGATGACCATTTTCAGGATTTAAATCTAACACAACATTACTAAACTGACCATCAATAAAATCTGTAAAAGAATTATGTGCACAAACAATTTTTCCATCTTCAGTCCAATCACCAACTGCCATAAAAGCGCTACACCTATCTCTTGAACCGCCTTCTTTTCCAACATGAGATTCAGATTTTTTCGAGTACCAATAAGGAATTGAACAATAAAAATTCCAGGCAATCATTTCGTCAATTGTAGTTTTACATCCATTATCATTACAACCTTCAACGATTCCTTCCATTTCTTCATAAAATTCTTTGAAATCTTTTTCAGTCATTTCTTTAAAATCTCTAGATATCTCAGTTATAAAGTATTCCCATTCAATTCCATATGATTCAAACATTAAAAAATTCAACATTTTTTGAATATCCTTAAAGTCATCTGCACATAAATATCCGTAAGCATATCCTCTTTCTTTTGGTTTTCCCTTAATAGATATATATTTCCATCCATTTTTATTATATGAAGTACCATTTTTTATTTTTGTTGACATTAATATGTATATATATTAAATTTATATTTTAATATATATTCTAAAAATTATGATTACATATTCAACATAAGAATACCAATTATTACGAATAAAAGAATCCAAGGAAGAAGAACAAGCAACCAAGAAAGACTTGTATGTCCATCTTTACATATTAAATTAAGAACATAAGTCCAAAATAGAACATAAACAAATTCAGCAACAAATACCAATGTTGTATTTGGTACGCGGCAAGAAAATGAACCAATATTATAACTATTATTATTTCCTAAATTTTGAAATAAAACCATTATTAATGATATTATGGATATAACAAAATAAATCATTGCAGGGGTACATAGCTCTTTTAAAGTTTTTGGAAAGTTAGCCATTATGAATTATAAATAGAAAAAATTAAATAAAAGCTGCTTTCATATTATTAACCGAACTATTAGGTAATTGATCTTTCCAAGGCATTGGGTTAACCGGACTTGAATAACCTGCTAAAGCATTATAAGCACTTCCTACACCAAATTGAAATTGTCTTCCTAAATTAATCATGTCTTGCCCTAAAAAATTCGAAAGATTTCCACCACGCTGTTTTCTAGTGCGACCTTTACTGCCACCAATAGAAAATGGCGGATTTGCTCCTGTAGCAATCATTTGTCTTGTAGGATCATTATTAAAAGTATTTGGTGATAAATAATTTCTACCACCTTGAATTCCATCAACTCCAGCCCATCCACCAATAGCAGGAGACCATGGTTTACCAACAAGACCATCAGGATAAGGGATTCCTGGATTGCCGCCCTTCATATTGACTCCCCTTTTTGATTTACAAGAACTACATTTACAGCCTAAACGATGTCTTCTTCCTCCAACCATAAATCCTGTCGCACTTACGCGACCTCCACTCATTAAAGGAGTTGAACAAGAAGAACAACTGCCGCCGCTCATTACACTAGCTCCGCAAGATCCACAACCACCTCTTTGAGAGCCAATTGGATTTAAAAAAGGCGTAGCTGGAAATGTAGGAGTTGGTCCCGTGTTTGGAACTGTTTTGTCTAGACCATCTATATTGCTTGGAATATTTAAATTAGATGTTAAATTACCCCCGCATAAACCGCCTTTTCCAATATAAGCTAAAAAAGGATTGGGGACGGTAGTTACATTATTTCCAGGATATGCTAAATTTACATCAGCTGTTGAAATAGAACTTCCGCCTAAATATTTTTTACGCGTTTTTTTAGAACATCCTTTCATTTTATAAACTTTTTGACGTTTACTAAAAGTTTTTTTACCCATGGTTATAATATATATTAAGAAATTTATTCGATATCAACATGTGTTAAGAAATGTCTTCTACAGCACATTTTATTCATATTTAAATCATCTAAAACTTCTCCTTCTGGTGTCTTCTCAACAAATTCTTTTGTTAAATAAAGAACCTTGTCAACATCAATTGATTCTCCATTTCCTCTTTTTGCTAATTTCTTCTTGCGAACTTGTTCAACATAATATCTATATTTATTGGCAATAACCATTCCACAAGTAAAACATTTAACTGGGATTATCATCTCTTATATATTATATTGTATATTATTCTTATATCTATTTTATTTTAAATCAATTTTATTTTTATATTTATATTAAACATATAATAAAATAATATCATTTTTAGATTATACATTAAAATATAATATAATTATTCCAGAACCACCATTACCACCAGTAGCTTTCACATTATTTCCTCCATTTCCTCCATTTCCTGTATTTGAAAGACCAGAAGTACCACTACCACCTCCTGTGCCTCCTGTGCCATATGTAATAGAATTAAATGTTGTCCCTGTTCCAGGTGTTGATGAGTTTGAAGGAGCAGCACTACCATTACCTCCACCTCCGCCGCCAGTATTATTATTATTATTAATAACACTACCACTATTTCCCGAACCAGAGTTTCCACCATTACCTCCCTTATTATTTGAACTTATATCACCCTGGCCTCCTTTACTTCCTTTATTTGCTGTTATACCAAAAGCATTTGAGTTAACATTATAATTTCCAACTGTAAGAGAATAAGGGGTTGTTAAAATTGGATTAAAACTACCATTTTGTACTTGTCCGCCTCCACCACCACCACCACTACAATATCTAGATATTGTTGGATTTTGTTGAAAATCACCTCCGCTACCTCCGCCACCAACAATTAAATAATTTATAGTTGGAATAGTATATGACGTAAAACTATCAGTTGTACTACTAGGATTTGTAAATGTTAATATAGTATCATAATTAACACCTTCAAATACTTCCACTTGTAGTAGTATAAGTACCTGTTGCTTTATAGAGTAGTGCTTTAAAAAAAGTATTTAAATCTAATGAATTAGATTTATAACCTGTTGTAATAGCTTGCGGATTACCAATAACATATGGCGCAAAAATAGTATTTAGGTCTGAACCGTTAGGTAGTTTATAATAAGTTATTGGAGCCGGTGAACCACTACTATATGGTGCAAAAATATCAATTAAATCTTTACCATTTACTTTATACTTTGTATCACTCATAATATATATTATATATATTAAAAAACAACCATAATTAAATATATTTAAATTAATTTAAACATATTATATAAATTTAAATATAATATGCTTTCAAAATTACATGAACTCGCTAAAAACAATAGTGAACGTCTTAATTGGGACGATTATTTTATGTCAATTGCTATCCTAGCTTCTCAACGTAGTCCTTGTAAAAGACTACATGTTGGTTCAATAATAGTAAAAAATAATCGTCTTATTTCAATGGGTTACAATGGTTATATTCCTGGAGCGCCACATATCTCTCGAATACATGATAATCACGAACAATCTATTATTCATGGTGAAATAAACGCAATTACAGATTGCGCAAAACGTGGTTCAAGTCTAGATGGTGCTAAATTATATGTAACACATTATCCATGTATAAATTGTTTTAGAACTATAGCAGCGTGTGGTATCAAAGAAATTATTTATCTAGAAGACTATAATAATAATCCTATTGTTAAAGAGTTAGCAATTGATTCTAATATTAAAATTAGACAACTGTTGGACAATCCGGACCAAAACATTTGCCTTGAAAATAATAATAATTTAGATCCCGAGTTTTACCATTTGTATTAGTATTAAATGTTGGTCCGTCTACCCCTCCAGCAGAGCACTTTTGATTACTTGTCCAAACACAACATGATGTGTCATTACAATTTCCTCTGGTTAGTCTTCCACATGATTCATCAAGTGAACCACTAGAACCTTTATGTACATCACAAAATGCCCGATTTTTACTCATTGGTATAGGTGTAGACATATTTCCTAGTGCTTCAACTGTTGGCATCATTGCTTCAATCGTGACAACTTGTAGAAGTTTTTTTTGTATAGATTCTTCGTTTAAATTAAGTCCAATTGTATTAATAAATGTTATTAAAGAGAGAATTAAAAATACAATAATGAAAACCTTTAGAATATATTTTAAATCCATATTTATATATTACAAAGTAAATATTTTATACGTATAATTTATAATAATGGCAAAATCTCGCAAAAACAATATTCTTAAGTCTGTAGAAAAAACTTCGAGTAAAGTATTACCGGTAGTGGATAAAAGTCTAAAAAAAATAGGAACAACTTCTAAAGATGTAGCAAAAAATTCAATTCCTGTTGTAGAAAAAGGCGTATCTGCTGTTTATGGAACAATGGCAACTGGATTTAATTTAGGTATAAAAGGACTAGATAGTGTTGCTAAGGGAATGACAAAGAGTAAACGCACGAAACGTCATAAGAAAGGTGGTAAAAAAACCAGACGTAAGCGATATAGACATTAAATAATATTAACCCAAATATTAGAATGCTATTGTATTAGAGTTTCACTTAAATTATAAATCAACAAATTTATAATTTAATTAACGATATCTTCTTCTGGTGCGCGATTTATTTGATTTATATGTATACGAGTAGTTTTTTCTTTGAGCATCTTTTATTACAATCTCTTACTGAAATTGGAGTATAAACAGGAATTATGTTTGATTAAAATTTGTAAACATACCCATTATATACTTGTATCCGTTATATACTTGTAACCGTTATATACTTGTATCCGTTATATACTTGTAATAATTTACATTTCTTGTAAATCTGTTCCTTTTGTGGTTTTAACCTTTTTAAGTTTGGTATTATTTTTATGAATTTTATCATGACAAACTTCGCATAATGTTAGCAAATTAGCTAAAGTATTTTTATGGAGAATTCCATCAGAATTAGTAATAATACCATTGCTATCAGCATCTTTTTGATATTGAAGATGATGTACTTCTTTTCCAACATTCTCTCGACATCTTTCACACATACCAAGAAGTTTTTTTGAATTATATCTTGAAGTTTTGAGAGAAAGAATACTAGAGCCTGTGGGATGATATTTTGTTCGGATTTCATATGCCGCATCTAAAAAGTCTTGTGGTAAATTGAGTGATTTACAAACTTCAAGACCATACATACTGTTACCAGGACCATCTTTAAGTTTACGATCGTATATAAGTTTATCGTCTTCCTTATTATAAATAACTGACATATGTTTTAACTTAACAGTCTCTAAACTCTTAATTTCATCATATTCGATAATTTCATGTAGATGAGTGGCAAATATAAAACTACTTTTACATTTATATAGATTCTGAATTCCGGCAACAAAAATACTAATGGCACTCTGTGTTTCAGTTCCAGAGCAAAGTTCGTCACCTAATATTAAACTATTTTCATCACTTAGTCGTAATATGGTGCGTAGTTCCGACATTTCAACCGCAAACGTAGATAGACCTTTAAAGATATTATCGTTACCAATTATGCGTGTAAATATATATTTATATGGCATGTATTTAAACTCTGAACAAGGAACATATAATCCAGCTTGCGCCATTATAATAGAAATGCCAAGTGCTCTAATAATTGTAGTTTTACCAACAGCATTTGTTCCATATAATAAAATACCATCTGAGTTATAATCTCCGAGAATAATATCATTTGCTACATATAATTCATTTGTCTGGAATCTTTCAATTAAACAATGTCTTAGCTTTTTAGCGTTTACAAATGACTTATTCGATTGAACAATATTTGGTTTGCAATAGCTATATTTCTTAGCAATAGAAGCTTTTGTATAAATAACATCAATAAGCGTTACAAAATTAATAATACTTTCTAGTCTACTTTGGTAAGCCTCAAAATTAACAATAAATTTATTATAAACTAATGTAATTAAATCCTTTAATGAAACTTTTATAGTTGAAATGCTTTTACATAACCCGTTAATTTGTTCATCAACAATACAATTATTTGAAGCACTTTGTTTTTCATATTCAAATTGCTTCTTTGAAATTTTAAAATCGAATTTTTTATTAAATGTAGAATCATGCTTTAATGTTACAATAGTTTGTTCAACAGGGAGTGAATCTTGCAATAATTTACATCTTCTAGTTGTTGAAATCAAACTAAAATTATTTTTTTCTGTTTCATGAACCTTAACATATTCAGTTGTTTTCCCTGATTTCTTTTCTTTACTTTCAATTAATGTACTTAAATATTCGGCAATAGCATTTAACCTTAGTTCAGAATCTTTAAGAGTGATTGTTTTTTTGTCTAACTCTTCATCAATTCCTGGTTCTATAAAATTAATCTCAAAATTCTGTAGTTGGTCTAAATAAGCAGCAATTGGTAAGTTAAGATTTGACCGAATAAAATTAGAAATTTCATCGCAAAATGAATGAATATTTAAAATATTTGGTTCAAACACGGTTAAATATTCTAGAATTTTATCATCATTTTCTATTTTTTCATATATTTTTTTTATTGATAAAATATTAGAGTATAAATTGTAAAATGCTTTTGGAGAAATTTTTTTTATAAATATTTGTCTTTCACATTTTGAAATATCTTTGATTGTAGAAAGATTTGATTTTAAAAAAACATTATATTCTGTATATTTCGAGAGAAAATGTTCTGTAATATCATATTCTCTTTGTAAATATGTTTCATCACAAACAGGATTTAATATATTATATGTAAATTTCCTTTTACCCATTGGTGTTAAACACTCATTTAACATTTGTGATACACATGAATATTTACTTGATTTTATATTTCCATCATTTATAATATTTAATTGTTTGAGAGAATGATTTGCTAATGAAAGTCTTGTAGAGCAATTTTCAAATACTGGTTCAGAAATATTGTTTACAAGATGTGGGTTATGTTGATAAATAAAATCTAATAAAAAACAAAATGCTTGTGTAGCAATATTATTTTCATAAAAATTTTGAGAGAATACATCATAACTATCAAACTTATAAAATTTAGAGAGAATTTCCTTTTGATATGGTTGTTTCTCGCAGTTCTTAATCCTTGTCATCTTTGTTGTCTTTTCATTTGTAATATTTATTTTATGAATTAAACTACTAGAGATACCGGCATAACTAATTACATAATCTAATTCATTTTCACCTGGTAGATTTGAAATTATAATTGTTTCGCTAGGATTATAAATAGAAATAAAACGTTCTAACTCGTCATATGTAGTCGGGTTATTTACGTAAGTCTCTTTAAATTGAAAAATATTGATTTTACCAGTGTAAATATCAATATTCGCAACACCTACGACAACATATTTACCTTTCATTAATAATTTATTTTCAATTAAATCAATCCAGATACAAGTAGTTGAATTAGTTAGATTAGTCGATTCGGGATGAAAATATGTTCCTGGAGAGAAGACACCAGAAAGACTTCTGGTTGTATTTTTTGCAGCTTCATCTTGTGAATAAACTACTGCTGTAAATCCAGCGTCTTGTATTTTCTTTATATATTTTTCAATTTGTATATCTTTAAACCCAGCCATCATTACATTATCGGTACCAACACATGTATTTTTTTCAACAACATTTAGTTCACAAATTTGAGAGAAATCATTAATTTTACTTCCAGAAATTAATTCGGTTTTTTGATTGTATATACCATAAACTTCAAAAAAGGAACCAACTTGCATTAATAATATTGTATTTTCTCCATATTCATCTTGATAACGTTTTGTTAATTCAAAATATTCTTTAATGAGTGCCATTATATTAATATATGTTTCTATCTTTAATAATATTTCATTTAATATAATTTCATAATATAATTAACATCATATAAGTTAAATATATTTTATTTTTTATCAGGATTATGTTCAGGAATATCAGTTGTTACAAATTCAACATCTTCTCCTTCAACCATAAAATTCATTATTATTTTTTTTAAAAAGATATATATATCTTCTGATAATATACCTAAACTATAATAAAATATTTTTAAAATAATTAATAACCACGATACGTAAAATGGCAATATTGATTTTGAATTATGTTCTATTAATACATATTCTTTATCTTTTTCATCATAAATTGATATTTCTATAAAAAAATTATTGATTGGGTCTTCATATTTAACCTTATATCCATAAACTATCTTTTTACTTTTATGTAACTT
>Ga0102811_1000224_pt1 | contig 29339 bp, 28 predicted proteins | sample ColrivemetaGS705_FD_84507 | JGI IMG/M metagenome (GOLD analysis project Ga0102811, IMG submission 84507) | Estuarine microbial communities from the Columbia River estuary - Flood tide ETM metaG S.705 | ecosystem: Environmental > Aquatic > Marine > Intertidal zone > Estuary | place: USA: Columbia... | reverse complement strand
CGGCAACCGGCGAAGGAGCACTGGCCGCACTGAGTCTGGGGAAGCAGTGCATCCACCTGGTCCACTACCGGATCACCCTCGATGCGAAAACGCTGGGCGGCAAAGCCCAGTGCCAGGCCGAAGGCCAGGGCGAGTGATGTCAGAAGCAGTACCGCGACCATGATGCTACGCCAGGCCCGCGAAGCCGAGGAATGCCATGGACATCAGACCTGCGGTGATCATGGCGATGGCTGCTCCCTGGAAGGGCTCGGGCACATCGGCCATGGCCATGCGCTCACGCATGGCGGCGAACAGGGCCAGTACAAGCGAGAATCCGGTGGCGGCGCCAAAGCCATACACCAGGGACTCGACAAAGGAATGTGACTCCTGCACGTTGAGTAGCGCAACGCCCAGCACGGCGCAATTTGTCGTGATCAGTGGAAGGTAAATACCCAGCACCTGGTAGAGCAGGGGGCTTACTTTCTGCACCATCATTTCGGTGAACTGCACCACTGCGGCAATCACCAGGATGAAGGCGATGGTGCGCAGGTATTCCAGGTCAAGGGGGGCCAGCAGGTAGGTGTCCACCAGGTAGCTGCAGGCCGCCGACACCGTCAGGACAAAGGTGGTTGCGGCAGCCATGCCCAACGCGCTTTCCAGTTTTCTGGAAACACCCATGAACGGACACAGGCCAAGAAACTTCACCAGGACGAAGTTATTGACCAGTACCGTACTCAGGATGATGAGCGCCAGTTCTTTCATCAGCAGGTGCTACTTGATCCGCATGCCGGGCTCGGCACCTTCGTCGGGTGACAGGATAAAGATATCCGCGCCACCGGGGCCTGCGGCGAGCACCATACCTTCGGAAAGGCCGAAGCGCATCTTGCGAGGCTTGAGATTTGCGACCATGACTGTCAGTCGGCCAATGAGTGTCTCGGGGTCGTAGGCGGCCTTGATGCCGGCAAACACATTACGTGTCTCGCCCCCGATATCCAGGGTTAACTGCAGCAGCTTTTCTGCGCCTTCAACCTGTTGTGCATTGACGATGCGCGCAACCCTCAGGTCTACACTGGCGAATGTATTGATATCGATTTCGTCGGCGATGGGGTCCATGGGTTTTGTTTTCTCCGAGGTCTTCAGGTCTTCGCGTGAGGCGTCCACCATGGCGTTCACAGACTGGGGGTCTACTCGAACGGCCAGCGGTTTGAATGTTTCGATCTTGGTTCCAAGCAGGGGCAACGAAACGCTGTCCCAGTTCATATCGCCGGTGGCCAGGAACTCTTCCGCCCGCTGGGCAATGCCTGGCAGTACCGGTTTGAGGAATCCCATCAGCACCCGGAACATGTTCAGCCCCTGGGTGCACACGGCCTGTACCGCATGCAGCTGTTCGGGATCTTTCGCCATGACCCAGGGCTTGTGAGTGTCTATGAACTGATTTGCCTTGTCTGCCAGCGCCATGATCTCGCGCATGGCCCTGGCGAATTCCCGCGACTCGTAGGCCTGGGCAATGCCTTCGCTGGCCTGGGTGAATTCTGCAAACAACGCGGGGTCCATGAGCTCATCAGATAGCTGGCCGTCAAAACGCTTGCTGATGAAGCCGGCGCAACGACTGGCAATGTTTACCAGCTTGCCCACCAGGTCGGAATTCACCCTGGCGGTGAAATCTTCCAGGTTCAGGTCAATGTCGTCGATGCCCGCGCCCAGCTTGCTGGCGTAGTAATAACGCAGGTATTCCGGATCCAGGTGATCCAGGTAGGTACGGGCGGTGATGAAAGTGCCCCGGGACTTGGACATTTTCTGGCCGTTCACGGTCAGGAAGCCATGAGCGAAAACGGCAGTCGGGGTGCGATAGTTCGCGCCGGTGAGTACCGCAGGCCAGAACAACGAATGGAAGTAGACGATGTCCTTGCCAATGAAATGATACAGCTCGGCTTTGCTGTCCCTGCCCCAGAATTCATCGAAGTCCAGGTCGTCGCGACGTTTGCACAGGTTCAGGAAACTGGCCTGGTAGCCAACCGGTGCGTCCAGCCAGACGTAAAAGTACTTGCCGGGCTGGTCAGGTATTTCAAAGCCAAAGTAGGGAGCATCGCGGCTGATGTCCCAGTCCTTCAGGCCTGCGTCAAACCACTCTTCCAGCTTGCGTGAAACGCTTTCGTGCAGCCGGCCCGAAGAAACCCACTCCCTGAGCATTTCTTCGAAATCTCCAAGGCGGAAAAAGAAGTGCTCGGATTCGCGTTCTGAGGGGGGCGTGCCGGAGAGCACGGACACCGGGTTTTTCAGATCGCCGGGAGAGTAGGTGGCACCACAGGACTCGCAGCTGTCGCCATACTGGTCAGCTGCTCCGCAACGCGGGCATTCGCCACGCACAAAGCGGTCGGGCAGGAACATGTTCTCCTGCTCGTCAAAGGCCTGCTTGATGACCTCGCTGCGAATATGGCCCTCGTCCCGAAGGCGCAGGTACATTGTCTCCACCAGTTGACGATTTTCTTCGGAATGGGTGCTATGGAAATTATCGAAGTCCACCAGGAAATCCGAAAAGTCCTTGCTCATTACCTTGCCGACCCGGGCGATCAGGTCCTCGGGGGCAATGCCTTCCTTTTGGGCCCGAAGCATGATGGGAGTGCCGTGGGTATCGGTAGCGCAAACGAAGATGCAGCGATGACCGCGCATCTTCTGGAAGCGCACCCAGATGTCTGTCTGGAGATACTCCACCATATGACCTAGATGGAGGTCCCCATTAGCGTAGGGCAGGGCGCTGGTGACAAGGATATTTCTTTCGTGTTCGCTCATGAGCTGGACCCGCGGGGTCTGTGTGGTTGACCAAACCCCCAATTATGCCATAGCCAGTGCAGCAACTGGTCACGAAAGATGGCGTTTGATCGGCCGGAATTCACCGGCCGGAGCCCCTAGCTGCCGTAGAGCCCGGTGCCTTTGAGTTCCTCGAACTTCAGCTTCTTGATGGCTTTTTGGTAGGCCTCGTCACCGGTGATCTTCCGTTGCTTGTAGAGCTGCGTCAGTGCCCCGTCCATGGTCTGCATCCCGGATGAAATTCCGCTTTGGATGGTATTTTCCAGCTGGTCCAGTTTTCCTTGCCGGATCAGGTTGGAGACCGCCGAGGTGTTCACCATGATTTCCAGGGCCGCCACGCGTCCCTTTTTGTCGGCAGTGGGTATGAGCTGCTGTGAGATGACCGCGCGCAGCGAGGTGGCCAGCATGGTCCGAATCGGGCCTTGCTTGTCGCTGGGGAAGGCATTCACGATACGGTCCACAGTGGGTGCGGCGCCGTTGGTGTGCAAGGTGCCCATGACCAGGATGCCCATCTCGGCCGCGGTAACGGCAATTGACATGGTCTCCAGGTCGCGTAGCTCGCCCACCAGGATGACATCAGGATCCTCACGCAATGCGGAATGCAGGGCAGCGGCGAATGAGCTTGTATGCACGCCCACTTCACGTTGGCTGATCAGGCAGCTGCGACGTGGGTGTATGAATTCGATAGGGTCCTCAATGGTGATGATGTGCCCCTTCATCCGACGATTAATCGCATCAACCATTGCAGCCAGGGTGGTGGATTTACCAGAGCCGGTTTTTCCGGTAACCAGTATCAAGCCGTTCTTGTGCTTGCACAGGCTGTAAATCACGCTGGGCATGTTGAGTTCTTGAAGGGTCTTGGCTGCAGAGGGGATCGCCCTGAATATTCCGCCCAGACCATTCAGATGACGCATTACGTTCACCCTGAATCGTCCAATGCCCTCGATTTCATGGGCAAAATCGGCGCCATCGTGGTCGTCCAGTGCCTTGCGCGCAGTGGCCGACAGGATTTCTTCCAGCATTTCTTTCGCCATCGCTGGCTGAAGCACGTCATTTTCCAGAGGTTTCAGATCGCCATTAACCCGAATCCGGGGTGGATCGCCCGCAAGGAAGTGCAAATCTGAACCGCCGTTCTCGACCAGGCGCTTGAGGTATGAGTCTATTGCTGCCACGTGTTCTCTCCTATGCCCGCTCAGGAATCAGCCAGGTCGATCTTGGGAAGAATTGATGTGTCAGTAACAAAGCGCTGGAACTGCTTTTTGTCCACTGCATAATTGTAGGCATCATCCGGGTCGATCTCCTTGGCCTGGATTGCCAGCAGCAAGGCCTGATCCAGTAACTGCATTCCTTTATCACGGCCGGTCTGCAATTGAGCAGGAATCTGGTGGGTTTGATCAGTCATGATTAGCTTGGCGATGGCCTTGGTCATCACCAGGGATTCAACGATAGCTTTGCGACCACGGCCGTCCGGAGTGCGAATCAGGAACTGTGACAGCACCGCAATCAGGCTTTGTGACAGGAAGCTCTTGGTTTGCTCTCTCTCGTCGGAGGGCAAGGCGTCCACGACCCTGTCCAGGGTTTTAACCGCACTGGTGGTATGCAGCGTTCCCAGGACCAGGTGTCCGGTTTCCGCTGCGGTCATGGCCATCGAAATGGTTTCTTCGTCACGCAGTTCGCCTACCAGGATAACGTCGGGGTCCTCACGCATGGCGGCGCGCACGCCTTCTGCGAAGCTGGGTACATGAGTACCAACTTCGCGCTGGATTACCTGGGATTTCTTGCTTCGATGCACAAATTCGATGGGGTCTTCGAGACTGATGATATTGACCGCGCGATTGGTGTTGATGAAATCAATCATCGAGGCCAGGGTTGTGGATTTGCCGGTACCGGTGGAGCCGGTGACCAGCACCATGCCCTGATGGTAGTCACATAATTTCGGCACAATCTCGGGCAGTCCAAGCGTTTCCAGAAGAGGGATGTCGCCAGGAATGTTTCGGAAGGTAGCTCCCAGGCCAGTTTCCTTGCGGTAGATGTTTGCCCTGAAACGGCCGCCGTCTTCGGAGACGTAGGAGAAATCCAGGTCCTGTCCGCCGTCGAACCATTCCTTCTGCTTGGGCGTCAGGACTTCGTAGATATAGGTTTCCAGTTCCGAATCACTCAAGTCGCGGAACTTGATTGGCATGAGTTCGCCGAACATTCGAAGCATTGGGGGAATGCCCACGGCCAGATGAACATCTGAACAGCCCTGGGCCATGCCGAGTTTGAGGAATGAGTCTAGTCTAGCCATTTGTCACCCTGTGTCGCACCTGGCACCGGAGTGATAACCAGGAACGGCTATTTAAATTTTTCTACCGCCTTCTTGAACTCGTCCATGGAGGCGTATCTCTTGCTCCGATCTACCTGCATGGCTTTTGAAACTGCAGCATCCAGTTCTTCTGGAATTTCAGCGTTCAACTGCCTTACCGTCTGGGCCTTGCCCTGGACATGCTGGTACATGACCGACATGTGGTCGCCCTTGGTATACGGAGGTATTCCCGTAAGCATTTCGTACAATATCACGCCAACACTGTAAATGTCGGCCTTCTCATCGACCTTTTTACCAAGGATTTGTTCCGGTGCCATGTACTTTGGCGAGCCAATGACATAACCGGTTTTGGTGAGCTGGGTGTCTCCGCTTGAGCGTGCCGCGGCAACACCAAAATCCACGATCTTCAGCAAGCCTTCATCATTAATCAAAATGTTTGCGGGCTTCAAGTCGCGATGCACGATGCCCGCCTGGTGAGCCACCGTCATTCCGGTGGCGATATCCATGGCGAAGCCCACGGCCTTGCCGATTGGCAACGGCTTTCCGTCAGTTTCCTGGCCCAGGGTGTGGGAGGGGAAGTATTCCATGGAGATGGCGTAATGGCCGCCCAGGTGCAAGAAGTCATAGATTCGAATGACGTTCTTGTGAGTGATCTTTCGTGAATAACGCAATTCGTGCACGAAGCGCTGCAGCATTTCCTCGTCTGAAGAAACGTTGGGGTTCAAGAACTTCAGGATAAGCTGTTCGTCCACCACTGTATCTTCCATCAGCAACACGGTGCCGAAAGCGCCCTTGCCGATCTTCTGCAGATACTTGTAACGCCCTTCGATTATATCGCCGGGGTTGAGGGTGGAAATATCCAGGCTGGGTGCTTTCTGCCTCTCCATCACTTCCTGGATATCCTTGCTGTCCATCAGCAAGGTCTTGGCCGGTTCCACGAATTTTTCCGCGTCTTCCCTGGCTGCAATAGCGGTGGGCGAGAAGCGGTCATCCAGGTTCGAAATGGCCGAGGACACAGCCTTGTTTACCGAGCTGTCCTGTCCGGTGCTCAAACTGGCCAGGTTTGCCCTGATGGTATCTGCCTGGGATTCCTCTGACAGGGACGAGAGGGCCTTGACCGCCTCGATTTTGATTTCTCTTTCCGGGCTGGCCAGTAATTTCATCAGCTCATCGACGGCGCCGTGATCTCCCAACTTGGTCAGTGCCCTGATTCCCGCGGGAATTGAGCGCGGATCTCCGGTAAGCATTTTTCTCAGTGCCGGAATCGCCTTTTTGTTGCCAATTTCAGCCAAGGCATCCGCGGAGCGCTCTTTCACCCACCAGTCCTTGTCCTCAGTGGCGCTGATCAAGTGATTAACAGCCCTTTCATCTTTGGTGGAGTTGAGGATTTCCACGGCCGAGCGCCGGATTTCCTCATCCTCGTCCTGGACCAGGACCAGTACAGCTTCCACGACCTTTTGTCCGCCAATCTTGGCCAGTGCGTCTCCGGCCCGGGAGCGAACCCACCAGTCCTCGTCCTTGATAGCGTCCAGCAGGTACTTGATGGAATCCACGTCGCCAAGTTCGTTGAGAACCTCGACCGCTGCGCGTCTCGCGTACTCCGATTCGTCCTTCAGAACTTCAACCAGGTACTTGACTGTATCCGGGTGGCGCTGGGCGATGATTACGTCTACGGCCTTGTCCTGTACGTCCAGTTCCGGGTCCTGCAACAGGACGCAAAGTGTCTGGATATTGACGTTGCCGGATATTTTTTCCAACGCGCTCAGGGCGGCGTGCTTTACCAGTTTGTTGCGATTGCCCAGTTGCTTCTCCAGGGCCCGGTGCACTGGAGGAATGTTGAATTTGGCCAGGATGGACATCAGGTGCACTCGCACCAGGGTATCTTTGCCTTCAAGCCGGTTTATCAACTCGGGGACCATGGCCTCATCAGCCATTTCCCCGATGATCTTGAACAGTGCCGCTTTATCCTGTGGTTCAAGTTCATAAACAATCGTGAGCAATTCCCGCATATTCAGCCGGCTTTTATGGGCTGACAGAATTGCAATGACGCCGCCCTTGTTCATCTCAGGGGCAGCGAGCAGAGGCAGCAACTTGTTGGGGTCATAGCGCTTGTTACTGCTCATGGCCCAGGCGAGGCCAGAAATAATGCGCTGATTTGAGCTTTTCAGTCCCTCTACGAACAGGTTCAAGGTCTTGGTGTCCAGCACCTTGGATAGAACCTCGACAATCAGTACGGTTTCTTTCTTGTTGCTGTGCTCCAGAGCGGGGATCAGCTTGGGCACCGACGCGCCACCGATCTTGGCCAAGGCCTCAACAGCCTTTTCGCTCTGCGCAGAATCCTTGTCCGCGCTTTCGATCAGCTGGGCAATGAGCTTGTCAGCTCTTAATGATCCAAACATTTTCAACATAAGTAGTCGCGTGACCCCGGGGATTCCCAACAGCTAAAGTCTCCGACGTGATCGCCGGGTTCACTAAAAATGTCTGGACGTGGTTTACACATCACACAGTATGTCCTTAACAAGCTTCATCTGATTGATTCTCTGACCCGGGACGTCCCTGTTTCACCGGGTGGTATGCATGGCTTGGGCACTTCACCCTCCCGGACATACCTCGCCGAATTATGCCATACCCACCAAACTCTTATAAGTCGAACGAGTCTGAATTTGGTGACCAAGTTTACCCTTCCGTGGGGTTGGGGCAAGGGAGCTGGTGGATTGAATAGTGAGGATTTCTCTGTTTCGGGTACAATCTTGTGCTTTCGGGCATTCTGACTTGGCGCAGTAAGGATTGATGGTATCTCTATGGAGCAAGACGTAGATAAGCAGGTTAAAGAGGCGATTGCCGCAATTCAGGATCCCTATGCGGGCAAAAGCCTGGGCGAATTGAAATGGGTGAAGTCGACGGCGGTGGAGCGGGGTGTTGCCTCGGTTCACATTGAACTTGGTTATCCGGCCGCAGGTGCCAGGGAACAGTTCGAACAGCTGGCGCGAGAGGCCGTGGAGTCTCTGGAAGGCGTGAAAGAGGTGAAGGTGGAGATCTCCTGGAAGATCCTTTCCCATGCCGTGCAGCGCAATCTCAAGCCGATCAAGTCCATCAAGAACATCATCGCTGTTGCCTCGGGCAAGGGAGGCGTGGGCAAGTCCACTACCTCGGTGAACCTGGCCCTGGCGTTGATCGCCGAGGGCGCCACAGTGGGTTTGCTGGACGCAGATATTTATGGCCCCTCCCAGCCGCGAATGCTGGGTTTGTCCGGTCGTCGTCCTGAAACTCCGGATGGAAAGTCGATTGATCCCCTGGAAGCCTATGGTCTGGAATGTATGTCCATCGGCTTCATGATCGATGACGAAGAGCCAATGATTTGGCGGGGTCCCATGGTGACATCGGCTCTGAACCAGCTGATCGGCGACACCAACTGGAGCGAACTGGATTACCTGGTGGTGGACATGCCCCCGGGTACTGGAGACATCGCCCTGACCCTGTCACAGCAAGTGCCTGTGAGCGGTGCGGTCATTGTTACCACGCCCCAGGATATCGCCTTGCTGGATGCCCGTAAGGGTCTGAAAATGTTTGAGAAAGTTTCCGTTCCCGTGTTGGGTGTGGTGGAAAATATGAGCACCCATATCTGCAGCAACTGTGGCAATGAGGAACATATTTTTGGTACCGGTGGCGGCGCATCGATGGCCGAGCAATACAGTGTGCCCCTGCTGGGTTCGCTTCCCCTGGATATTCGTATCCGTGAGGAAGCTGACTCAGGTCATCCCACGGTCATTGCCGACCCGGAAGGACCGTTGGCGTTGCGCTATCGCGAGATCGCCCGCAGCGCGGTGGCAAAACTGGCTGCACAAGGACGCGACTACAGTCGCCTCTTCCCTAAAATCTCCATCGAAAACAGTTGATTACATGAGTATTAAATCAGATAAATGGATCCGTCGGATGGCTGGCAGCCAGGGAATGATTGAACCCTTTGAGCCAGGTCAGATAAGGGCAAACGAGAAAGGAAAAATCGTCTCCTACGGCACCTCAAGCTACGGCTATGACGTGCGCTGTGCTGGCGAATTCAAGATCTTCACCAATATCAATTCCGCGGTGGTGGATCCAAAGAATTTTGACGCCAACAGTTTCGTGGACGTCAATGCGGATGTCTGCATCATTCCGCCGAATTCCTTCGCCCTGGCCCGCACCGTGGAGTACTTCCGGATTCCCCGTAACGTGCTGACTATCTGCCTTGGAAAATCCACCTATGCGCGTTGCGGGATCATCGTGAACGTAACCCCGCTGGAACCCGAGTGGGAAGGTCACGTGACCCTGGAATTCTCGAACACCACACCGCTGCCGGCGAAGATCTATGCCAACGAGGGCGTCGCCCAGATGCTGTTCTTTGAATCGGATGAGGTCTGCGAGACCTCGTACAAGGACCGGGGCGGCAAATACCAGGGACAGATCGGGGTAACCTTGCCCCAGACCTGAGTCGACGAGACCCAGGTTAATATCCTCGGCCAAGAGGAGCGCTTCGGCTTAGTCGGTTTTCGCCTGAGCAGCGTTTGAGGCCGGTTGCTCACAGGCCACGGCCGGGCCGTATCCATTTCGGGCCAGGCTGTTGATGGTCATGGTGGCCTGGGTTTTCCCCCTGCGCTTGTACTGGATTTTTACCGGCAGGTAATCCAGTTCGGGAGCAACCCACACTTTGCGAGTGCGGATGTCAGTCTCAAGGCCTTCCTGCAAAACCAGTGTAGAGACCTTGCCCACCTTGGTCTCCAGTTCTTCTTCACCGACCGCCTTGAACGGGTAGGTCTTGATCTTGGTCCTGTCCAGGGCGGTATAGGTGCCCAGGGTCAGTCCCTGTTGCATATCCAGCATGACTGCCAATGACAAAATCTGGGGGTCCACGGTGCCTGGGGGCAGGTCGAAGTTCAACGTTTCGCCCTGGTAGTTCACTGTGGCTTTGTGATTGTCGGCGTCGAATGCGGTGAACACATCCTCGTCCAGTTTTTCCGAGCCATCATCCCGCTGGTTCTCCACCGGGACAATGCCGCGACAATCCAGCTTGAATCGGCCCTGATCGTTGGCGATGCCTGGAAATTTCAACGTTGCCAGGCCATTGGCCTCAACTCTCGTTTGGTAGGCGTACTCAGCGGCCTCATCATTCCAGCCGATGGTCGTGTCGGTGTCTGCGGTAAAAGTCAGAATGCCGAAGCGGTAGCTGGCGGTGTAAGAAACCGAATACAGGGGCATGCTGATTTCAGCCGCTGAGGCGAGGTTGCCAACGCCGGTCAGGGCAAGCGTCAGTATCAGGATTCGCGTTGCAGTCATAGGCATTATCTCGACAGGTCGAACTCCATGGGTTTCTCTAGTGGCTTGTCATCCAGCCACGCTTGACCGTCTTTCATTTCTATCCGCTTCGCAGCGAGCATATTCAGTACGGCTGGGTACATCTTGCGTTCGCGTTCCTTAACGCGAGCTGAAAGCGACTCTTCATCGTCCCCATCCAGTACCTTTACCCTGGCCTGCATAATCAGCGGGCCGCCGTCGAGTTCCGCGGTAACAAAATGTACGCTCGTACCGTGCTCGGCATCACCGGCTTCCAGGACCCTTGCGTAGGTATCCAGGCCGCGGAACCTGGGCAGCAGCGATGGATGTATGTTCAGTATCTTGCCCGCGAAGCGCTCGACGAAGCTCTTGCCAAGAATGCGCATGTAACCGGCCAGCACAATGTACTGGGGTTTGTAACGGTCGATGCACGAGGCGAGGGCGTGATCGAAGCCTTGTCGATCAGGATAGTCCCGGGGTAACAGGGCGCAGGTCTGGATGCCCACGTTCTCTGCCCGGGTCAGTCCGGTGGCATCAGGCTGATCGCTTATAACAGCGTTGATCTCGACGTTGATATTTCCAGAGCGTATCTCGTCGATAATCGCCTGCAATGTGGTTCCGCTACCGGATAGCAAAACTACTATTTGCAGCGGAGAAGCGGGGTCGTTCACTAGATCAGTTCAACCTCGTCACTGCCGCTGACAGTCTCGCCAATGTGCCAGGCTTTCTCGCCCAGGGCGATCAGTTCTGCGACACATTGTTCCGCCTTGTCGGCGTCCACCACCAGTACCATGCCAAGTCCGCAATTGAAGGTGCGGTACATTTCACGATCTTCGATGTTGCCCTGTTCCTGCAGCCACGGGAAAATCTCGGGACGGGTCCAGCTCTTGCTGTCAATGCGAGCGCCAATGCCATTGGGCAATACCCGGGGCAGGTTTTCAGGCAGGCCGCCGCCGGTAATATGCGCCATCGCTTTGATGGGAATCTTTTTTATCAGCTCCAGTACCGGTTTTACGTACAGGCGGGTAGGGGCCAGCAGCGCCTTGCCCAGGGTCGTTTCACCCAGGGGCTGATCCAGGTCGGCACCGCTGGTCTCGACTACCTTGCGAGCAAGTGAATAGCCGTTTGAATGGCAGCCGGAAGACCCGATGCCAATCAGTGCATCGCCTGCGCCGACCGATTCGCCGGTGATCATTTCGCTGCGCTCGACGGCGCCGACACAGAAGCCGGCCAGGTCGTAATCGCTGCCCGAGTACATGCCCGGCAGTTCCGCGGTCTCACCACCGATCAGCGCGGCACCGCAATCCTTACAGGCTCTTGCGATACCAGCCACCACGGCTTCGGCAACATCTACGTCCAGGTGGCCGGTAGCGTAGTAGTCCAGGAAAAACAGGGGCTCGGCGCCGCATACCAGTACGTCGTTCACGCACATTCCCACCAGGTCATACCCAATGGTGTCGTGAATATTCAGGTCTATAGCGAGCTTGAGCTTGGTGCCGACTCCATCGGTACCTGAGACCAGCACCGGTTCTTTGTAACGGTCCACGGGGAACGCAAACAGCCCGCCAAAGCCGCCAATACTGGCCATGACTTCGGGGCGCCGGGTTTTTTCGACGTGGGGTTTGATTCGTTGAACGAGATCATTGCCTGCGTCGATGTCGACGCCAGCATCTGCGTAGGTCAAAGAGGGCTTGCCGGTCATAAGCTGTCTGGTTCCGATGGAGGAATTTAATTGGATTGTTTGCCCGAAATGGCCACAGCCATTCCAAGGGTTGTAGTATTCTACATGAGCTTTTCCTGGAGGACACGAGACACCGTGATGGTACCCATGAGCAGAACCTTGTTCGGCTGCAGTCTTGCCCTGATGATTTTCATGGCCATCTGGTCGGGAACCGCCGTGGCGGTGACCCGTGTTGACCTGTATAGCGAGACCGTTGAAGTGGAGGCCAGGGATTACGCCGCGCGGCTGAAGGGCTACCAGGAGGCGCTTGCCCGGGTACTGGTGCGGAGTACCGGCAGGCGGGATATAGCCAATGAAGCCGGAATTGCCGGCCTGGTGAAGGGGGCCAACCGGCTGGTGTTGCAATACCGGTTCCTGGAAGACGGCCGCATGAATGTCAGTTTTGACGGCCCGGTCATCGAGCGATTCCTGTCCAGTAACAAGCTGACCCTGTGGAGTCGTGAGCGTCCCAAGACCTTGATTTGGTTAGCAATGGACAATGGCGCCGGGGCGCGAACCCTGGTGGGTGGCGAGCAGGCGGCCCAGGCAAAGGAATTTCTGGAGGGACTTGCCCAGGTGCGCGGAATGCCGGTGGTGTTTCCGATTATGGACAGTGTTGACATGGCGGCTGTCCCGTTTGTGGATGTCTGGGGCGGGTTCAGTGACAAGGTTATGCAGGGATCCGAGCGATATCAGCCGGATGCGGTATTGATTGGTCGCGCATTACGTGACGCCGCCGGCTACTGGTCGGTCCGCTGGAGCCTGCATTTCGACGGCCAGGTCCAGGCATTTAACGGAACTATTGATGACGGTGTGCAGGTCAGCGCCGACTGGTTCGCCCGGCAGTTCGCTATCGAACTGGACTCGGGGCCCTCGCGAGTCCAGATGCACATTATCGGGATCGAGGATGTGGAGCAGTACGGCCGGGTGCAGGCCTATCTCAGGGATTTGAGCATGGTGCGGTCGCTGAGGGTGCTCCAGGCCAGCGCAGATGATGTGGTGTTTGACCTGACCCTGGGTAGCAGCCTGCAGGTATTGCGTCGGGCAATGGCACTGAACAGGACAGTGGTCCAGGTGAGCGGGCAGGCAGCTGGACAGGATGACACTCTGTACTATCGGATAGGTAAGTGAAGCTCAGTTACATTCCAAACTTGATTTGCCTTGGTCGCATCGTGCTGGTGGGACCGATCGTGATGAGTCTTGTTCGGGAGCGCTATGAGGCGGCTATCTTGATGTTTGTGCTGGCCGGCTTGTCAGACGGACTGGACGGTTTCCTGGCCAGGCGTTTCGACTGGCGTACCCACCTTGGGCTGATCCTTGATCCTCTTGCTGACAAGCTGCTGATGGTCAGTGTTTTTGTCACCATGACGGTGATGGGCCTGATCCCAACCTGGTTGGCCGCGGTGGTGGTGGGACGGGACCTGATCCTGATGGCCGGTGGCATTGCCTATCACTTTATGATCGGCCAGGTGGATGGAGAGCCATCCCAGATCAGTAAGTGGAATACTTTCCTGCAGCTTGTTTATGTGTTCGGCACCATGCTGGCCGCTGCCGGTTTGAGTTTCCACCCGAAGGCCATGATCATCCTGGGTTACGTCGTCTTTTGCACGGTGATTATCAGCGGCGTGGACTACATTGTCTTGTGGGCACGCAAGGCAATCAAGAACCGGCCGGGCGCGAACCAGTGAGCCAGATCCCTCTTGGATTGGTGTTGCGGGACCGCAGCACCTTCGACACATTTTTTCCGGCTGGAAATGAGCAAACCGTCGCTTTCTTGCAGAGCTTTGTGCTGCAAGGAGAGCAAAATGTGGCATGGATCTCCGGTCCGGCCCACAGCGGTAAGACTCATCTGCTTGGTGCATCCTGTATCGCCGCTATCGAAGCCGGCAGGCAGGCTGCCTACCTGAGCATGGATCAGTTACGTGACCTTGGGCCGGATTCCCTGGCAGGTTGGGAAGAGCATGATTTGCTGTGTCTGGACGAACTGGACGCGGTGCTTGGGAACGCGGCCTGGGAACAGGCTCTGTTTTCCCTGTTCAACGCGATGAACGACTCGGGCAAGCAGTTGCTGGTGGCAGCTTCGGGTGGCCCCCGGGCCTATGAGTTCTCCCTTGCAGATTTGCAGTCCAGGCTGAGCTGGGGAGGCGTCTATGAATTGGCGGAACTTGGCGATGAGCAGCGCGTATCGGCCTTGAGGTTGAGAGCACATACCAGGGGTTTCGAACTACCGGAGGAAACCGGGCGGTATTTGTTGCAGCGAATTCCCCGGGACATGACCAGCCTGTATCAATTTCTGGACACCCTGGATAAAGAGTCCCTGGCGGCTCAGCGACGCCTGACCATTCCCTTCGTCAGGATGGTTTTGGAGCAGAAAACGTCCTGATTTTCAGGCTTCCCGGGGCAGGCGAAGTACCGCGACCGATCCGGCAAAACAAAGCAGGCTCAGCAGCAAGACGGCAGCCGCCCATGGACGTGCGGCCTGGTTGGCAATGACCTCGGTCAGCCCGATGGCCATGTACAGCGCTTGTAACAGGACTCCGGTCTGTAATGCCCTGGGCTTGTTGCGTGCCAGGCCCCATGCGGGAATCAGCAGGGGGGCCGCCAGTGCCAGGCCCAGCCAGATGCCGTTGCGTTCAAGAGCGCTTACCGGCCAGGCAATCAACAGTGCAGCCAGTAATGCCAGGATGATCCAGGTCAGCGCTTTCACGCTTTTTGAAGTCACTTGTTCGCCCCCAACTTCAGGGCTGTCTGGGCAAGTCGCTGCCCCAGCAGGCGGGCTATCGCGCTTTCCTCTTCCTCGAGTTTCGAGGGGCCGGGACCGGGTGCAAAGGCGCTGGGTCCGTAGGGCGTTCCCCCTGAACGGGTCTTGCCCAGGTTGCCGTCGCTGTAGGGCACACCCATCAGCAGCATGCCGTGATGGAAAAGCGGCAGCATCATGCTCAGCAACGTGCTTTCCTGCCCGCCGTGCAGGCTACTGCTGGAGGTGAATACACCGGCAGGCTTGCCCACCAGGGCACCTTTTAGCCACAGGCCTGAACTCTGGTCCAGAAAGTATTTCATTGGCGCGGCCATATTACCGAAGCGGGTAGGGCTTCCAAGGGCCAGGCCATCGCACTCGGCCAGGTCTTCCATGCTCGCGTAAGGCGGGCCTTGCTCTGGCACTGCGCTCTCGCTGGCCTCGGTAGCGGCCGAGACCGGTGGCACGGTTCTCAAGCGGGCGGAAACTCCCGGGACAGATTCAATACCCCGGCAGACTTGCCTGGCCAACTCGGCAGTGCTGCCCTTGCGTGAGTAATACAGGACCAGGATTTCCTTGCTCACTCTAAAGTACCTCCAGCACGGATTCCGGCGGCCTGCCTATCCTGGCGCCACGCTCGGTTTCCACTATCGGGCGTTCCATGAGTCGTGGATGGCTGACCATGGCCTGGATGATCTGCTCATCTTCAAGACTCTCGTCGGCCAGTCCCAGTTCGCGGTATTCCTGCTCACCTTTGCGTAAAAGGTCTCTGGCCGAAAAGTTTAATTTTTTCAGTAAGTTATGAATGGTTTTCGCGTCCGGCGGGGTGTCCAGATATTCGATTACCTGGGGGTCCAGTCCCTGGTCCTTCAGCAGCTGAAGGGTGGCTCGGGATTTGGAACAGCGGGGATTATGATAGATGCGTACCATCTTCTGGCCTTTTGGGCTAAACAAGGCTGGCATTGTAGACCGGGATTGCTTGACGGCCTAGGGGGAGCTTGCTAGTTTGCTTGTCTCTTCTGACGGTATGTAATGGCGTGTTGTTGAATATCCTTAAATCATTGCCTAAATTGGCGGTTCTGGTGTTTGCCAGCCTTGTGCTGCCAGGCCTGTCCGCATGCTCGGTGGCACCTGTTCAGGAGATGAGTGATGCCCGCCAGGCCGTGAGTGCCGCTGAGCAGGCTGGCGCTGCGGATTATGCATCGGAATCCCTGGGTCGAGCCCAGGCGCTGTTGCATAACGCCGAGAGCAAACTATCCCAGCGCCGGTACAAGGAAGCCAGGGAAGAGGCCAATGCAGCAAAAGCCGAGGCGCTTGTGGCCCTGCGCACTGCAGAGCAGACCAAGGAATCCGATAAGCCCTGAGGCTATCCCCCATGAATGAACTTACTGCGCGTCGCTGTTTTGTCAGTGGCCGGGTGCAGGGCGTGTTTTTTCGCGCCACCACGGCTACCCGGGCAAGAGAACTGGGACTGGACGGCTATGCGATTAATCTGCCCGACGGCAGGGTAGAGGTGCTGGCGGTGGGTGAGGCCCAGGCAGTGGATACGCTTGCCCAATGGCTTTGGCAGGGATCGGCCATGTCAGAGGTCAGCGCGGTGGAGTGTCAGTCAGTGGACGAGTTGGACGAGAAATATCGTCGGGGAAGATTTATTACTGGATAACGCCGGGTTGCTCGTCGGATCTAGGGCATCCAGACCCGGGTCCAGCGACCGATCACCTTGCGGGGATAATCGGGCTTGCCCAGGCTGCCGTTGTATCGAGCCAGGGCAGGGATGTAGTCCCCTTTTTCCATGTCCAGGTAGTAACGCAGGATAGTGCAACCCATTCGCAGGTTGGTGCGAATGTCCATCAGGTTATCCTGGGGACGCCCAATTTCCTTGAGCCAAAAAGGCATGACCTGCATCAGTCCCTGGGCTCCGGCATGGGACAATGCAAATCGATCAAACGCGCTTTCCACTTCGATGACCGACAGCACCAGTTCCGGTGACAGCGAAGCCCTTGTGGCCTCGTAATGCACGTGACGCAGAATCTTTAGTCGTTCCTCGGGATCGGAGACGAACCTTTCCGCCCGCTGGGAGTTCAGCTTGAGCCATACCTCGGCGTCGTAGCGATCGGTAAAACTGTCGGCCGATTCAATTGCCTGGCGCAGCAGTCCCAGCAATTGCGGGTCTGGCTCATCGGCCCCCGACCACCCGGGCAGGGCGGTCAGGACACAACAACAGATTGTAAGGATCAGCTGGCGCATTGTTCCACTATGCTAGTCCCTGTTGGTGCGGTCCATGACGAACTGCACAATTTCGTCGATGGCCACGTCCTCGTTGGTCTCGGACCTGCGGTGCCTGTATTCCAGTTTTCCGGCGTCCAGACCGCGTTCACCGATAACGATGCGGTGGGGAATTCCGATCAATTCGGCGTCGGCGAATTTCACCCCAGGGCGGGCATCGCGATCATCCAGCAACACTTCCAGTCCGGCCTCGGTGAATTCCCGGTAAAGCCTGTCTGACTCCTCGCGAACACGCTGTGACTTTGCCGGGTTCATGGGAATCAGGATCACCTGGAAGGGTGCAATGGCATCGGGCCAGATGATGCCCTTGTCATCGTTATTCTGTTCGATGGCTGCGGCAACTACCCGGGTGACACCGATGCCGTAGCAGCCCATGTACATGTCAACTTCGCGACCCTGTTCGTCCACAACCTTTGCGCCCATGGCTTCGCTGTACTTGCGGCCCAGCTGGAAGATGTGTCCGACCTCAATTCCCCGGGCGATATGCAAGGTGCCTGTGCCGCTGGGGCTGGGATCACCTTCGACGACTTCGCGCAGATCGGCTGCCTGGGGTTCGGCGATATCCCGTTCCCAGTTGACGCCGGTAATGTGCAGGTCTTTTTCGTTGGCGCCGCACACGAAGTCCGCCATGTTGGCGGCAGAGAAATCCACAATCAGGTTGCAGTTCAGACCCACCGGTCCAATGAAGCCCGGTTCGCAACCGGCGACTTCCAGCACTCGTTCCGGGGTGGCCATGCACAGGGGGCTGGCGACGCCGGGAATCTTTTCTGCCTTGGTGGCGGATAGCTGGTGATCGCCCCGCAGGGCCAGGGCAACCAGTTTGCCGTCTTCACCTTCTACCAGGAGTGTCTTCAGGCACTGCTCGGGCCCAACCTTCAAGAAGCCGCACAACTGATCGATGCTGCGCACCTCCGGGGTGGCCACCTTTTCCATTTCACTGGAGGGGGCGGGACGGGGATCTGCCGGGGCCTTGGCCGGTGCGACCTCCACGTTAGCGGCGTAGGCATCGCCATCGGAGAACGCGATGGCATCTTCACCCGAGTCTGCCAGCACGTGGAATTCCTGGGACTCGCTGCCGCCGATATTGCCGCTGTCTGCCTGCACTGCGCGGAATTCCAGTCCCAGTCGGGTGAAAATCCTCGAGTAAGTGTCATGCATAATCCGGTAGGTCTCGGCCATGGACTCCTGGTTCAGGTGAAAGGAGTAGGCGTCTTTCATGATGAACTCCCGGGAGCGCATCACCCCGAAACGGGGGCGAATCTCGTCACGGAATTTTGTTTGAATCTGGTAATAGTTCACCGGCAACTGGCGGTAACTGCGCAATTCCCTGCGCGCGATGTCGGTGATGACCTCTTCGTGGGTAGGACCGATGCAAAATTCTCGCTGGTGTCTGTCGTTGACTCGCAGCAGTTCCGGGCCGTATTGCTGCCAACGGCCCGATTCCTGCCACAGCTCCGCAGGCTGCACGGCAGGCATCAACAATTCCAGGGCGCCGGCTCGGTTCATTTCTTCGCGAATGATGCGCTCAACCTTGTGCAATACCCGAACGCCCAGGGGCATCCAGTTGTACAGGCCGGATGCCAGCTTGCGGATCAGGCCAGCTCGCAGCATTAACTGGTGGCTGATGATCTCGGCATCGGCCGGGACTTCTTTCAGGGTGTTCAGGGGGAATTGGGAAAAGCGCATGGGCGAGACTAGGCTCCGGCTGACGGTAAAAGAGCTTATTGTATCCGCCCAACGGCTGTTGTCTCCAGCGCGGTGAGCATCCCTGCTCGGGGAGGGTCTTGACCCGGGCTCGCCCGGGGGCCAGGAAAAGGGCTATCTTTTCCTGCCAAATGTTGGCTTTGCGTGGCAAAATGACTGTCTATGACTAAAGAAACTGAAAACAACGGTTCGGCCGCGCGAGGCAAAGGCATCTACCTTCTGCCCAATTTGCTAACTACCGCAGGGCTGTTCGCGGGCTTTTACGCCATTATCGCGGCAGTAGATGGCAATTTCGCTAATTCCGCCGTGGCTATCTTTGTCGCCATGGTAATGGATGGCCTGGACGGGCGGGTTGCCCGCATGACCAGTACCGAGAGTGATTTCGGCAAGGAATACGATAGCCTCGCTGACATGGTGAGCTTCGGCCTGGCGCCGTCCATCGTGGTCTACCAGTGGGGTCTTGCCCGGCTGGCAGAGTATGGTTGGGCCTGGGGCAAGCTGGGCTGGCTGGCCGCATTTTTCTATACCGTTGGCGCAGCCTTGAGGCTGGCGCGTTTCAATACCCGGGTGGGGATTGCAGACAAGCGATACTTTGAAGGATTACCCAGTCCGTCGGCTGCCGGTGTCGTGGCAGCCATGGTGTGGTTGTCCTATGACCTGGAACTCAGCGGACTTGGCGCCCTGGCCCTGGCGTTCTTCATCACCGCTGCGGCCGGCGCCTTGATGGTGAGCACCTTCAAGTACTACAGCTTCAAGGACATCAACATGGGCGGCAAAGTACCCTTTGCCACCTTGTTGCTGGTTCCCGCGATATTCATGTTGATTGCCGTTAACCCGCCGCTGGTGTTGTTCTGCCTGTTTGGCGGGTTTGCTTCTGTGGGTCCGATATTCTGGCTGATTCGCCGAAATCGCAAGCGCGGCGCACCCGCTGATTCGGAGCAGTAGCTCCGGTGGCCGGACCGTCCAATCGGTTGGCCTACCTGGACGCGATGGGAATTCGCGCCTGGGTCCCCAGGCAGGGGTCTGCCCAGGCCGAAGAAATTCCGGAGTCCCTGGCCCCCGAGCCAACACCCCGGCCGACACCCGAACCTGCCCCAGCGCCGGTAACCTTGCCGGTCACCCCTGTTGAGGCGACTGCTCCGGCACGCCGGGCAAAGGCACCTGCGAAACCACCCGAGCTCAAAGTGGTTCGAAACGACGGCGAGCCTGTCGAGTGGACTTCCTTTCGCGAGGAAGTGGCTGGCTGTCGCCAGTGCACCTTGTGCGAAAGTCGCACCCAGACAGTATTCGGAGTGGGTGACAAGCAGGCGCGATGGCTGGTGGTGGGTGAGGCTCCCGGAGTTGACGAGGATCAGCAGGGCGAACCATTTGTGGGTCCGACAGGGCAATTGCTCAGCGCCATGCTCAAGGCCGCGGGCCATACCCGGGAACAGGTGTTTATCACTAATGTGCTCAAGTGCCGTCCGCCGGAAAATCGGGATCCGCACAAGGATGAGCTGGCAGCCTGTTCGTCTTACCTGGTCCGGCAAATCGAATTGATCAAGCCCAGCCTGATCCTGGCGGTGGGGCGCGTGGCGGCCCACCACTTGCTGGAGACGGATATTCCAGTGGGAAGATTACGCGGCATACGCCATGTACACGCCGCCACCTCTATTCCCGTGGTGGTCACCTATCATCCCGCCTACTTGATGCGTAAACCCAGCGAGAAGCGCAAGTCATGGGATGATTTGCGCCTGGCTATGTCATGCAGTGAGCCTGCCTCGTGAGCGCGGTACGTAGCGAGGACATACTTAGCTTGCGCCCCATGACCGCCGAGGACGTGGAAGCGGTGGTGAAACTGGAGCGAGCCAGCTATGCCTTTCCCTGGACCCCGTTAGTCTTTAGCGACTGTCTGCGCATGGGTTACTACGGTTTCCTGCTGGAGACCGAGGACGGCATCCAGGGGTATTACATGGTGTCGGTGGCAGTTCACGAGGGACATCTGCTGAACCTGTGTGTGGCCGACAAGCTGCGCGGCAGGGGCCTTGGCCGGCAGTTATTGCGCCATGCCATGGCCTTGTTCCGGGCAGAACAGGCGGAGACGGTCTTTCTTGAGGTCCGTCCCAGCAACAAGGCGGCCATTGCCTTGTACGAATCCGAAGGGTTTGTCGAAATCGGCATTCGTAAGGACTACTATCGCTCCAGTGGCGATCGTGAAGACGCTCTTATTCTCGCCAGGGACCTTGTTCTGGCCTGACCCCACACCTCTATCGCTCGCAGTGAGCAGGCGATATTCGGTAGAATCCCCGCTTTTGCACGGAACCCACATGCCAAATATTGGGCAGGAAGTTAAACGCCGCCGGACCTTTGCCATCATCTCTCACCCGGATGCTGGTAAAACCACGCTTACCGAAAAATTGTTGTTGTTCGGTGGTGCTATCCAGTTGGCCGGAACCGTCAAGGGACGCAAGGCTACCCGTCACGTGACCTCTGACTGGATGGCCATGGAGCAGCAGCGAGGCATCTCCGTGACCACCTCGGTCATGCAGTTCCCCTATGCGGATTGCGTGTTCAACTTGCTGGACACCCCCGGGCATGAGGATTTCTCCGAGGATACCTACCGCACCCTGACCGCGGTGGATGCCGCCTTGATGGTGATCGACTGCGCAAAGGGCGTAGAGGCCAGAACCATCAAGCTGATGGAAGTCTGTCGCCTGCGTGATACGCCGATTATTACCTTTGTGAACAAGCTGGACCGGGAAGGCCGCGAACCCCTGGAATTGCTCGATGAGATTGAGCAGGTGCTGGGTATCAGCTGTACCCCGGTCACCTGGCCGTTGGGCATGGGCCGCGATCTCAAAGGCGTGATGCACTTGCACCGTAATTGCATGGTTCAGTACAAGGAGGGTCTGCAGGGCCGTCTTGGTGAGGAAACCATCATCGAGGATCTGAACTCACCGGAGGCCTCGGCCTTGCTGGGTGATCGGGAAGCCCAGCTGCGCGAGGAAATCGAACTGGTTGCCGGGGCGTGTCCGGAGTACGATCGCGAGGCTTACCTGGCTGCCAAGCAGACCCCGGTATTTTTCGGTTCCGCCCTGGGTAATTTCGGGGTGCGTGAGTTACTGGATTTCTTCGCCGCCGAGGCGCCCTCGCCAGAGCCGCGGGAAAGCATCCAGCGCAAAGTGTTGCCCACCGAGGAAGCCATGACCGGCTTCGTGTTCAAGATCCAGGCGAATATGGATCCGGCTCACCGGGATCGCATCGCCTTCATGCGCCTTTGCTCGGGACGCTATCACCAGGGCATGCGCATGCAGCATGTGCGCCTGGGCAAGGAAATCAGGGTAGGGGATGCGATCACCTTCCTGGCCTCTGATCGCCAGAATGCCGAGGAAGCCTATGCCGGTGACATTATCGGGCTGCACAACCACGGCACCATCAACGTGGGGGATACTTTCACCGAGGGCGAGAGACTGACCTTCCAGGGAGTCCCGGATTTTGCACCCGAACTATTCCGCCGTGCGGTGCTCAAGGACCCGTTGCGCCTGAAGCAACTGCGCAAGGGCCTGGAGCAATTGTGTGAGGAGGGTGCGACCCAGCTGTTTTGCCCACTGCGCAATAACAACCTGATTCTTGGCGCTGTGGGACCGTTGCAGTTTGAAGTGGTGGCTTTCCGCCTGCGCAATGAGTACGGCGTGGAATGCATATTCGAAAGTGTTCCTGTGAACCGGGCCCGCTGGGTGGAATGCGATGATCCCAAGATATTTGCCGAGTTCAAGCGCAAAGCCCATGACAACCTGGCGTTGGACCACAAGCAACAACTGGTTTATATCGCCCCCAGCCAGGTCAACCTGTCATTGACCCAGGAGCGCTGGCCCGATGTGACCTTCAGCGACACCCGGGATCACGCCGACTGGGCCTGACCGATCAATCTGCCTGACCAGGGAAGTTAAGTTCCGACAAGGCGTGGCGTAATTCCGCCACGCTGTCCTTGTCCAGGTTCGACAGTGGCAGCCGCAGGTGTTCCCACCCGCTGTCCCCGGTCTGCATCGCCAGTAGACCTTTTAACGCACCAATCATGGGATAGCGTTCAAACACGCTACGCACTGCACTTAACTGTTGCTGGTCTAATTCCGCATCAGGCAAGTGATAGTGGTCACGCACCACTGCCGCCAGGCTCGCGGTCAGGTTTGTGGTAGCCGAGATACAGCCGGCACCCCCGGCGCGCAGGTATTCCAGCAAGAACATCTCGCTTCCGGCGAACACCTCCAGTGACGGAAAGCGGGAGTTGAGCATCATGGTGTGCTCGCGATTTCCAGTGGAGTCCTTGATGCCGGCCAGTTGCCCTGGAAAACGTTCTGCCAGTCGGGCAATCAGCTCCGGTGTGAATGCCACCACTGCCATCTTGGGAAAGTGGTACAGATACAGTCGCAGGGCAGGGTTGTCCAACTGTTCGATCAATGCAGCGAAGGTATTGAATAGGCCGTCTTCGCTGGCGTTCTTGTAATAAAACGGTGGCAGCACCAGTACCCGGTGCACGCCTAGCTCAAGCGCGTGACGGGTCAGGGAAAGGGTGTCCGGCAGGGCACAGCAACCCGTGCCAACCATCAGCGTCGAGGGTGCAACGCCTGCCTCAAGCAAAGACTCCAGGGCTGCCTGGCGTTCGGTTACCGTGAAGGAGTTTGCCTCTCCGGTTGTACCAAACAACAACACGCCATCGCAGCCGTTTTTCAACAACGCGTTCACGTGACCTGCGTAGCGATCATTGTCTATCGACTTGTCCGCAGTCAGTGGCGTAAGACTTGCAGCGAGAACCTGGGGAACAGGCTGAGACATATCGGTGATCCTGAGTGACTTTCGAGCATTGTAACGAAGTCACAAGAATTGGCATCCATATCCAGTGCCTGTGATTCGATGCAGGACAGTTGGGCGTCTGAGGCGACGCGTCATCGAGCTTGGAGAGCATTAACGCGAGTGCCGGCTTACGACCCAAAGCGGACATTCCTGCAATACTGTACTAGACTGATTCCAGTGTCCGATTTTGACACATGATGGGAAAGGGCCGGAACCCATAACTTTTCGAACTTCGGTTCAGTATTGTTTAGTGGAGACCCGACTTATGTTTGCCGAACTCGCGATAAATCTACTTGCTTCTGCAGTATTGGTGGCCGGTGGCTACCTTTGGGGAATCTACCGCGAACGGCAGTCACAGAACGGGCAAAACCTGGAAGAGTACGACTTCTATCCGTTTGGGATAGATGAGACGAAATCCGTCTTTTTCGATGACGTGAAATTTCTCCGGGCTGTAGATTACCTGCTGAAGCATCGCAATAATATTGCTGCCCGCCAACTCATTCTGGTTGGGAATCAGAGTGATGTTGAGAACAAATTATCAGCTGTCGCAAAGCGTCGCTACAAGAAGCTATACAACCGCTATGACGGCGCCAAGATCAAAAATGACAGAGATAAGTTTCTGAGGAATTTTGATCGGATTGTAAGGCTTATTGGAGAAAGCTTTCCGGACACCGGGATCGAGATTATTTTGCATGATCTTACGAATCCTATGCACGCGCTTTCGTGCATCAGGAACAACGTCACGGGTCGAGAAATTGGGGCGCCTGCTACCAATTTGGTGCTTGATTTGAAGACTCGAAGAGAATTGAAGCAGGACAAACTGAATTACGAACTCAATATTGGCGCACGCAAATTTAAATGTACGACGATTCCAGTATTTCGGGACCCCGATGGTCTTGTTGCAGCGGTCTGCATCAACGTGGATGTTAACTACCTTACTGATGAGGTATTAAGTAGTACTGAAAACATGGAGGCTTTCATAAAATCGATTTGTAAAACCGACATGCAGTTAGGCGAGAACATATTGAGCAAAAACGAGTATCAAAAGGCGCTGGATGGCAAACGGCATTTTCGTGATTTCTAATTGAAGGCCGCCGGATAACCGCCTCATCAGCGTGGCCGTCTGGAATCTTGATAATAAAGCGATTTCTTTCAGTCTGGTCCTGGTGGAAAGTGGTCGCGCATTTCCAGCGGGCTATTGCCGTTTTCGAGGGCGACCGATTAGCCTGGATGAATCGCCAGTGATTAAAGCCCGGTGCAAGGGTACACTCGGAACTCATTCAATCTGGCGTCGACGTGTCACAAGACTTCCGACCGGACGCCTTCCAGCACAAGGATCGAAAATGGAGTGTGAGTTCATGGGTGTATTGCTTGCCTCACGATTGTCGACAGGGAAACTCCTGGCGGCGAGACATTTCGCTTGAGCTCGGTCTTTACCCGTCGGCCCGTGCTGTCATGGGCGTTGTACGACTGGGGCAACTCGGCTTTCGCGACCACCGTGATGGCGGGGTTTTTCCCGGTGTTCTTCAATGGGTTCTGGAGTGTCGGCGCTGATGGCAGCCTGACCACGGCGCGGCTGAGTTTTGCCAATGGCATCGCCAGCCTGGTGGTCGCCCTGCTGGCGCCGATTATTGGTGCGATTGCAGATCGCGGTGGCAGCCGTAAGAAATTCCTGTTCGTGTTCGCCGCCCTGGGTATCGTCATGAGTGGCGGCCTGTATTTTGTGCAGCAGGGTAACTGGGCGGTGGCGGTACTGCTTTACGTCTGCGCCACGGTAGGTTTCGCCGGCTCCAATGTTTTCTACGACTCCATGATTGTGGACGTGGCCAAGCCCGATGAGTTCGATATGGTCTCAGCCTATGGATACGCACTGGGATACCTGGGCGGTGGCATTTTGTTTGCGGTGAATGTGCTCATGACCTTGCAGCCGGCCTGGTTTGGGCTTGCCGATGCCACCCAGGCGGTGCAGGTGTCCTTTTTGACCGTCGCCATCTGGTGGCTGGTCGCTTCCGTGCCGTTGCTGTTGTGGGTGGAAGAGGCGCCCACGGTGGACCAAAAACCCGCACTTGGGGCGGTTAGAGCGGGGTTCCAGCAATTGATGGATACTGCCCGGGCGATTGGTGAGCTTAAGCCCGTGCTGATTTTCCTGTGTGCGTACTGGCTGTATATCGACGGTGTTTACACCATCATCAAGCTGGCTGTGGATTACGGAATACGGCTGGGCTTTGAATCCTCTCAACTGGTGCTGGCTCTATTGCTGGTCCAGTTCGTGGCGTTCCCCTCGGCGTTGTTCTTCGGCTGGGCCGCCAAGTATGTTGGAGTCAAGAGAGGCATATTGATTGCCCTGTCGGTGTACATGCTGACTACCATCTGGGCGTCCAGGATTGTCGAGGTCTGGGAGTTTTTCGGCCTGGCCATTGTCATCGGCCTGGTGCAGGGCGGGGTGCAAAGCCTCAGTCGTTCTTTATACGCACGTATTATCCCGGCGGATAAAACCGGCGAGTTTTTCGGCTTCTACAACATGCTTGGGAAATTCGCCTCGGTGCTGGGTCCGGTTTTCGTTGGTGTGGTGGCGTTGTTAAGCCATAACCCCAGGCTGTCTATTCTTGCCATCCTGCCGTTGTTCCTGATCGGTGCTGCCGTGTTGACCCGGGTGAAAGTGGTGCATTCCTCCTAGGGGGAATGGATGGGAGAGAAACCCCGGTTCAGGGTTTGAATTCCTGGACGGCCTTGCGTAATTGTTCCAGCGCTAATTCATAGCGCTCGGTCTTTCGATACCGGGCTATCAAATAACTGTCCACAACAAGGTTCAGCTGGCTCTGTATGGACGGCTGTTGCGCGCCAATCCTGCTGGCCAGGTCTTTGGGTGCTTCGTACATCGGCGCGTCATAGCCGGCTCTTGCCAGCTTCTTGATAAAGCGTCTGTACAGCACCAGTGCCTGGTCCCGGGTTTGCGGACGGTAGTGGCGGGCCAGGTAGAGGGTGAGCAACAGCAGGAATCCGCCGACCAGGGCGAAGATGATTAATACCAGTTGCACTGGACTGGGCATGTTCAACCCGAACTTCGAGAGCAGATCCATCTGCAGTTCCGGGCCATAGCCCAGTACGAATTCGTCCCACCTGGCATTGGCCAGGTCCCAGGCCATGCGTATGTCGGCCAGGATCGCCACACTTCGCATCAGCCCACCGGGCATCGGATCTCCCAGTCTCAGGGAGTCAGGCAGGCCCAGTTCAATGCGTTCCGGGGCCACCGCCGCGGTAGGGTCTACCCGGATCCAGCCTTGTCCCTGCAGCCAGACCTCGGTCCAGGCGTGGGCGCTGGATTGGCGCACCACCATGTAGTCGCCAAAGGGATTGGCTTCGCCGCCCTGGTAGCCGGTCACGATCCGGGTGGGTATGCCTGCCGCGCGCATCAGTACCGCGAAGGACGAGGCGTAATACTCGCAAAAGCCTTCCCGGGTGTTGAACAGGAAGTCATCACTGGGGTTACGCATGTCCAGCAGCCTGGGGGCCAGGGTGTAAACATAGGGTTCCTGGTTAAATTTGCGTAGCACCGCCTGGATGAATTCGGTGTCATTGGCAGCTTGCCCTCGCATTTGCCTGGCCAGGGCCTGGCTGCGTGGATTGCTGCCATCGGGCAGGTAGGTGTAGGCGTTGGTTTCGCGCTTGCTGAGCGGCCCCAGGGTTTGGTAATCCAGGTAGGAGCTCAGCGTGTAACTGAGTCTGTCATTGACCGGTTTCAGGCTGACCAGCTGGAGTTGCCGGTTCAAGCGTGCGTTGGGCGGCAGCGGTTGGGATGGCAGGTCCAGAGCCAGTAGCCAGGGCTTGCCGTTGGGCATCAGGCTGACTGTGTAGTCGGTAGCCGGCCCTTGATAGGCCAGGCTGGACATGTCCGCGGGCAGGGCCGACCAGTTGGATCTGCTCCAGCTGCGACCATCGAATTTATCCAGCACTGGACCGCGCCAGTACAGGCGACTGGAGGGCGGGGCCTTGCCAACGAAATTCACCCGGAAGGCCACTTCATCGGAAAGCGAAAGCTGGGCCAGGGTGCCGGGACTCATCTCCTCGCTCAAACCGCTGACGCCTGAGCTTGAGGCCTTGGGCAGCGCCCAGAACGGCCCGGGTATCCGCGGAAACAGCAGGAACAGGATCAGCATGACCGGCAGGGCCTGGAGCATGAGTTGGCCGGCGATCCTCAGAGTCTCGCGTGGTGGCAGCAGCCTGCCATAGCGGGTTACCTGCAGCAGCGAACTGGTGACAGCCCAGGTGGCCAGCGCTTCGTAGGCGGCCAGCACCGGGCCCTGTTCACGAAGGAAGGAGGCAAGGATAAGAAAATAGGCTAGCACCAGTAACAAGATGCTGTCCCGTCGGGTGCGTGTCTCCAGCATCTTCAGCCCGATCATCACCACCAGCAGGGTTGTGCCTGCGGCGACCCCGTTGATTCCTCGCTGGCTGGTATATACGAGGATAAATCCACCGGTGGCCAGTACCAGCCGGATCCAGCGTGAGGGAAGTTCGCCGCCTTTAAGTGCCAGCCAGAAACGCCAACCCGAGGTGAGCAGGAACATGGGCAGGGTCCACACCGGCAGGTAAGGTGCGTGGGGCAGCAGGGTCATACACAAGGCGCCAATCACCCAGGCAATGGCGCTGGATTCCAGGGCTTGCGGTCCGGTTGATTGCTGCCTAGTGACGGACATTGAGGTCACCTCGTGCAGGGTCGCCATAACGGGCCAGGGCTTCCAGGCAGCGCGCTTGTTGTCCACGACCACAGCCAGGCTCCACGGCCAGGCCCGGCAAGCGCAGTCCATAGCTAAATCCCTGGGCCTCGGCTGCCAGCACCCAGCGGCACAGCAGGGACAGTCGCTCCTCCACGTCCCGGCCAGGCGCGTGCTCCATGTCCAGCCAGCGGGTGGTCAGGGAGGTGCCGGTGAACTGCTTAACCAGCAAGGTGTTGTCACGGGCAAAGGCTTTCCAGGCGATATGCCTGGGAGAGTCTCCGGGTCGATAGGGGCGCAGTCCGGCAAAATCTTCATTACCGGGGCCTTCATGCAAGGCGCCGCCAACGTCCACATCGGTCTGGGGTGGGGCGATGCCCGCCGCGGCCGGTTGCGGGTAGACCAGGCACTCCATGTCCATGTGCATCCAGGTCCAGCAGCGAAAGAATGAAAATGGATGAGTGCTGGTGACGCTGAGTCGTCCAACTCGCAGCACACCACGCTTTTGGGCGGGCACCTGGACAATGAAATCCGAGGTGCTGGCAGAGGGGATGTCCTGCACGTCACTGGAATGATCGCCGATGCGCACACGAACCTGGTAGCGCTTGCGGGGAGAGGCGTTGCGGATGCGCACGCAAAAGTGAGCGGTATTTCCGGCGTATACCGGGGCAGCGGACACGCTATGCACCACCAACTCCAGCAGGTTGCGGTGACAGTTATGCATCGCAATCAGGCCGAGGCTGGTGAGCATGAATGTCAGTGCAAGCCCCATGCTGTTGCTGTAATTCATGGAGCCAAGAAGCATCACAAAGAGGATGCCGCCAAACACCATCGCAACCTTGGTTGGCAGGATATACAGCCGGTTGCGAAGCAGGGTGCGGGGCAGGCTGTCAGTGCCCTGGCGGCGTCGGGCCCAGCCCGCTACCAGGCCCCGGAAACGGGTCCGCG
>Ga0102811_1000220_pt1 | contig 29552 bp, 25 predicted proteins | sample ColrivemetaGS705_FD_84507 | JGI IMG/M metagenome (GOLD analysis project Ga0102811, IMG submission 84507) | Estuarine microbial communities from the Columbia River estuary - Flood tide ETM metaG S.705 | ecosystem: Environmental > Aquatic > Marine > Intertidal zone > Estuary | place: USA: Columbia... | reverse complement strand
GCAGCACCACCAATTAAACCACCATCAACATCTTTTTTTGAAAATATTTCTTTTGCATTTGCAGGTTTTACACTCCCACCATATAAAATAGATACATTTTCAGCAACTTCTGCATTGTATTTATCCGCAACTATTTTTCTAATAAAAGCATGCATTTCCTGTGCTTGTTCGGGTGATGCAGTTTCTCCTGTTCCAATTGCCCAAACTGGCTCGTAAGCCAATATGATATTTTTCCAAGCCGAAGCTTCTAAATGAAATAATCCATTTTTTATTTGACTTTCAACAACTGCAAAATGTTTTTCTGATTTTCTATCTTCCAATACTTCCCCAAAACAAAAAATAACTTCCATCTTATTTGCCAAAGCAGTATCCACCTTTTTTGCCAATAAAGCATCTGTTTCACCAAAATATTCTCTGCGTTCTGAATGTCCTAAAATAACTATTTCAACACCTACCGATTTCAACATTTCTGCAGAAATCTCACCTGTAAAAGCACCATTTTTTTCAAAATGCATATTCTGAGCTGCTACTTCAACCTTTGTTTTTTTAGCTTTTTTAACAACTTTTGCTAAATTCACAAATGTTGGAGCAACAATTACTCTCGTGTTTTTTAGCTCTTCTTTTTTAATTCCTTTTGCTATTTTTTTAACTAAAGATTTAGATGCATCCAAATCGTTATTCATTTTCCAGTTTCCAGCTACTATTTGTTTTCTCATGATATTTATTACTTTTTTATCGTTCAATTTAACCTTACAAATTTACATTATTATGGTTAAAATATAACACAAAACACCGAATGTTTCCGCAATCGTTTTCGATTGATTATCAATCAAAAATCTTTATTTTAATCTGATTCTAGGATCTAAAATTCCATAAATTATATCGACCAAAATATTAATTAAAATAAACATGGTTGCTATTATTAAAACACTTCCCATAATTACTGGTAAATCTAAGGTATTTAATGCGTTCACTATTTCTTTTCCCAAGCCATTCCAATTAAAAATATACTCTACAAAAACGGCACCTGCCAACATAGATGCAAACCAACCCGAAATTGCTGTAACAACTGGATTTAAAGCATTTTTTAAAGCATGTGTTTTCATTATTTTATATGTTGAAAGTCCTTTTGCCTTTGCTGTTCTAATATAATCCTGATTTAAAACTTCTAGCAATGAATTTCGAGTTAATTGAATAACTACCGCTAATGGTCTAATTCCTAAAACTATTGCCGGCAACAACAAATTTTTCCATTGAATGTAAATGGTTTCTCCAAAATCATCCACTTCATACAAACTTCCTGTCATATTTAAATTGGTGTATTTATGCAATACAAAACCAAATAACCAGGCAAATAGAATAGCAGAAAAGAAAGAAGGAACACTCATTCCTAAGGTGCTAACAACAGATATCATGCGGTCAAAAAAAGTATCTTTATAAAGTGCTGATAATACTCCAAAAAATATACCAATCATTATCGCAATTACAATTGCAGAAACCGCTAAAATAGCTGTATTTGGTAATGTTTCAGTAATCACATCATATACATTTTTATCATTCTTTTGGAAAGATTTTCTCAAATATGGGTATTTAATAACAATGGATTTATCTGAAATGGAAAACAATTCTGAATATGTATATTTGTTGCTATCTAAAAAAGTGTAATTTTCAGGATTTTTATTATGTATTGAAACTGGAGACAAATCATTTAAATAATACAAATATTGTGTTGAAATTGGTTGATCAAAACCATATTTTTTTCTAATATTCTGCAATTGTTCAGCATCTTCACGCTGATCTAACATCATACGGGCCGGATCTCCCGGAAGCACATTAAACAAGAAGAAAATCACGGTTACCACGCCAAAAAGTGTGAGTAATCCGTAACTTAATTTATTTAAAATATAACTGTACAATGCTTATTATTTGATAACAAATATAGCTTAAAGTATTAAAATTACTACTTTTGCCTAATTCTTTATTTGAAGTTATGAACAGACAAGCGCTTATTGAGCAAATAAATCAAAAAAAATCTTTTTTATGCGTTGGTTTAGATGTTGACCTATCAAAAATTCCAGCACATTTATTAAAAGAGGAAGATCCAATTTTTGAATTCAACAGACAAATTATTGATGCCACGCATCATTTAGCGGTTGCCTACAAACCAAATACCGCTTTTTACGAAGCCTATGGAATTAAAGGTTGGATTGCTTTGGAAAAAACCATCAATTATATCAACCAAAACTATCCTGAACTTTTTACTATTGCCGATGCAAAAAGAGGTGATATAGGCAACACTTCAACCATGTATGCCAAAGCCTTTTTTGAAGATTTAAATTTTGATTCTGTTACTGTTGCCCCCTATATGGGAAGTGATTCTGTTGAACCTTTTTTAGCTTTTGAAAATAAAACAACCATACTTTTAGCATTGACTTCTAATAAAGGAGGATTGGATTTTCAAGGATTAAAAATTGGAAATAACGAATTATACAAAGAAGTTTTAAAAACAGCTTTAACCTGGAAAAATTCAGAAAACTTGATGTTTGTAGTTGGAGCTACAAAAGCTGAATATTTCTCTGAAATACGTAAAATTGTTCCAAATCACTTTTTATTGGTGCCTGGTGTTGGTGCACAAGGTGGGAACTTGCAAGATGTTTGCAAATATGGTTTAAATAAAGATTGTGGATTGCTCATCAATTCTTCAAGAGGCATTATTTATGCTGGGAATGACAAAAATTTTGCAGAAGCAGCGCAAAATGAAGCATTTAATTTACAACAAGAAATGAAGGAAATATTAGATTTTAGATATTAGACCTTGGAAATTTGAAAGTATTGTGTATGTAGTAATTATTTATTCTAAATCGCAATTTACAATTTGTAATTTATAGCATGAAATTAATTAGAGATCAAATAGGAAGAGAAATTATTTTAAAACAAACTCCAAAAAGAATTGTTTCTTTGGTTCCTTCACAAACAGAATTGTTATGTGATTTAGCTTTGGAAAATGAACTTGTTGGCATCACTAAATTCTGTGTTCACCCATATCATCTAAAAGCTAAAAAAGCAATTGTTGGCGGAACTAAAAAAGTTGATTATGATAAAATAAAAGCTTTAAATCCTGATTTTATTTTATGCAATAAAGAAGAAAACACCTATGAAATGTTGCCTGAATTGGATAAAATTGCACCAACTTATTTTTCAGATGTAAATACAATTCAAGAATCCTTGGATTTAATTTTAAGTTTAGGTTCCGTTTTTAACAGAAGAACAGAAGCCGATAACCTTGCTCATAAAATTGAATTTAAATTAGCTGATTTTAAGCAATTTATAAAAGACAAACCTATTCGTAAAGTCGCTTATTTTATTTGGGCGAAACCTTGGATGGTTGTTGGAAACGATACCTATATCAATGAAATGTTACAACTTAACAAGTTTGAAAACATTTACGGTTATATGAGTCGATATCCAAAAATTGAAATTGATCGTATTAGACATGAAGGTGATCCTGATGTAATTATTTTATCTTCAGAGCCATTTCCTTTTAAAGATGAACACGCAATGGAAATAGCTTCTTACACAAATCGCTCTGTTACTTTTTTTGGCAATGGTGAAATGTTTAGCTGGCCTGGCTCCAGAATGCTGTTGGCTTTTGATTATTTTAAAAAGTTACACCAAAAATTGGAGAGTCATTTTTAATTTAAAACTTTACTTGGTCTACGCTCAGTAACCGGTCATTGAGCGGAATTGAAATGCAAATTTATTAACATATTAATCCTGTAAGGCAAAGACTTTCTTTAACAAATCTGAAGTTCTGCTATTGAAATTTGCTCTAATATCTCTTTCTTCAACCTCCACCATTGTAAAAACACCTTTTAAGGCTTCATTCGTAACATAATCCGTTAAATCTGGGTTGACATCTGCTGTTAAGGGTAAATTGTTGTATTTTGTTATTAAATCTTTCCAAATTTTGTCAGCTCCAACTTTTTGAAAAGAGTTTGCAATCATTGGATTAAATTTTTGATATAAAGCTTCTGAAGTTGTATTTTGTAAATATAATGTTGCGGCATTTTTATCTCCTAATAAAATATTTTTAGCATCTGTAAAAGTCATTCCTTTTATGGCATCAACAAAAATTGGAATTGCTTCTCCAACAGCATCTTCAGCTGCTCTATTTATCACTTTTAATCCTTCATCTGCTAATTTTGACAAGCCGATTGAACGCAGTGTTTTATCAACTTTCTGAAGCTCTTCAGGTAATAAAATTTTGGTTAATTCATTTTTAAAAAATCCATCTTCAACAGCCAACTTAGTAACTTGGATTGTAATTCCTTTATTTAACGCTTCTTTTAAACCACCTGCAATTTGATCGTTGGTAATCATATCATTAGGAAGCTGATTTACCACTTGTTGCAATTCTGCACATGCTGAAAGTTGAAATATAAAAATTATTAAAAATATTCTTTTAAACATCATAAATTGATTTATTTTTTGTTAATACACCTAGAATTACTTTTTAAAAGTATCCGTTTTTTTATCATAATTAAAAGGACAATGTTTACAGCCGTTTTTACAGCAATAACCACGTTTTAAATGATATTTTTCGGTAAAAACACGATAACCTTGTTCATTGTAATAATAATCTCCCTCTTCTAAAGGTATTGGTTTTTTAAACTCCATATTGCTAAAATAAAAAAACGCTCTGAAATTTCAGAACGTCCTTTATAACTTATATTTTATAATTTATTGTGCATTTATAACTGGAGGATATTGCGTCATAATTTCATCAACAAACTCCTTAATTTTTTCTTCCTTTTTAGTTACATTTCCAGAAGTGTTTAAACCACCACTTCCAATACCTTGCCAAATCAATTCTTTTTTCTCAGCATCAATTAAATCAATAAACAAAGTCCCTTCTGTATATGTTGAAATTTGAGGTCCAAAATTTGGACCGTAATACCAAGGATACCAACCATAATAACCTCCATAACCATAGCCATAATTGTTATTATAAACATCTACCTTTGTTTGAGCTTTGGTAAAAATATTGACCAATATATCAGGTGTCTCCGATTTTGTAAAACCTTTGGCCATCAATTGTGCCTCAACCGCTTTTAAAATTCTACGCTTGTCTAAATCTGATATCTCAGCTTTATCAATTCCCTTTTTATAAAACGCAAAGGTTTTATACTGCGAGAAGTCGGTTGCTTGATCGTAATCGGCAACAACTTTCACCGAACTACAAGAAAATGCAACTAAAAGCACAAACACTAACGATACTAATTTTATGGTTTTCATTTGAATTAAATTATACTAGTTAAATAAATCTTTCAATAAAGTATCATCAACTAAATTTGGCAAAGTAACTTTTAATTTCGGCTCAACTTCCATCGCTCTTTTAATAGCAAATGTAGCTCCTTCATTACGTGCCCAATTTCTTCTGGCAATACCATTATTTACATCCCAAAAAAGCATACTTTTCAATCGCTTTTCGGCTTCTTTACTACCATCAAGAACCATACCAAAACCGCCATTTATAACTTCCCCCCAGCCAACTCCACCACCATTGTGTATTGAAACCCAGGTTGCTCCTCTAAAACTATCACCAATTACATTTTGAATAGCCATATCAGCAGTAAACTTGGAACCATCATAAATATTTGAGGTTTCGCGATAAGGTGAATCTGTTCCTGAAACATCGTGGTGATCTCTACCTAAAACAATTGGTGCTGAAATTTCATTACTTTTTACCGCATTGTTAAAAGCTTCTGCAATTTTCATCCTTCCTTCAGCATCAGCATATAAAATTCGAGCTTGAGAACCTACTACCAAATTATTATCCTGAGCCCCTTTAATCCATTGAATATTATCAACCATTTGCTGCTGAATTTCAACTGGTGAATTTTTCATTATTTCTTGTAAAACCTCACAAGCAATCGCATCTGTTTTTTCTAAATCTGATGGGTTTGCACTTGTACATACCCAACGAAAAGGACCAAAACCATAATCAAAACACATTGGGCCCATAATATCTTGCACATAAGAAGGATATTTAAAATCAATTCCATTATCAGCCATAATATCCGCTCCTGCCCTACTTGACTCTAACAAAAACGCATTTCCATAATCAAAAAAGTAAGTGCCTTTTGCAGTGTGCTTATTTATTGCCGAAGCTTGTCGTCTTAAACTTTCCTGAACTTTCTCTTTGAATACTTCTGGTTTATTAGCCATCATTTCATTGGCATCTTCAAAAGAAATTCCAACAGGATAGTAGCCTCCAGCCCAAGGATTGTGTAATGATGTTTGATCAGATCCTAAATCGATATAGACATTTTCTTTATCGAACTTTTCCCACACCTCAACAATATTTCCTAAGTACGCTATGGAAATAATCTCTTTGTTTTCTTTGGCCTTATTTACTCTTTCAACTAATTTATCTAAATCTGTAATTTTTTCATCTATCCACCCCTGTGACAAACGAATTTCAGTAATTTTAGAATTTACTTCAGCACAAACAGTGATACAACCAGCAATATTTCCAGCTTTAGGCTGAGCTCCACTCATACCACCTAAACCTGATGTTAAAAATAATTTACCAGCTAAATCTTCTCCATTTTTAGCAATTTTTCTACCAGCATTTAATACCGTAATGGTTGTGCCATGCACAATTCCTTGAGGACCAATATACATATAACTTCCAGCCGTCATTTGTCCGTATTGTGTTACACCTAAAGCATTGTATTTCTCCCAATCGTTTTGTTGACTATAATTTGGAATCATCATTCCATTGGTAACAACAACTCTTGGTGCATTTTTATGTGATGGAAATAACCCCATTGGATGTCCTGAATAAATGGCCAAAGTTTGATCTTCGGTCATTTCACTCAAATACCGCATTACTAATAAATACTGTGCCCAATTTTGAAAAACCGCACCATTACCTCCGTATGTAATAAGTTCATGAGGGTGCTGTGCAACTGCATAATCCAAATTATTTTGTATCATATGCATGATTGCTTTTGCCTGCATACATTTCCCTGGATATTCATTTATTGGTCGTGCATACATTTTATAATCTGGTCGAAAACGATGCATATAGATTCTGCCATATTCATTTAATTCTTCAGCAAATTCCCTTGCCAGAATTGAATGATGTTTTTTTTCAAAATAGCGCAATGCATTTTTAATTGCTAATTCCTTTTCAGCTATTGAAAGAATTTCTTTGCGCTTTGGTGCATGATTTAAAGAAGGATTGTATTTTTTTATTGAAGGTAATTCAGACGGAATTCCTTGTTTAATTTGGTCTTGAAATGTCATTTTTTATTTTTTTAATTTTAACAATTGGCTAGGCTCAAAAAATTAAAACTATGGATACCTAATATCAACTCTAAAATGAGTGAGTGCGATACATTTTTTATATTTGAAGTGTAAAATGTCCAAAATATTTTCATTTATTTGGTGTTTTACAAATATAGCTCAAATTGGTTTGATTTTTGAAATATTTAATGTGTAATGATTGTAATTTTTAAATATATAATTCCTAATAAATATTGTGGTTTAAGTATTTATCCTTTTATTTTTTTGAAGCATCTAAATTTAAAAACAGATAAAATTTTAATAAACCATGAGAAAATTCACCTAAAACAACAAATTGAATTGCTTTGGGTTTTCTTTTTTATTTGGTATGCTGTTGAATATTTTATAAGATTGCTTCAATGTAAAAACCACGAAAAAGCCTATAAAAAAATAAGCTTCGAAAAAGAAGCTTATACAAACCAATCTAATTTAGACTATTTAAAAACCCGAAAGGTATTTTCTTTTCTTTCTTATTTTAAATAAACACAACTGTCTTATTTTTATACACCATCACTTTGTGTTTTGTATGCAGTTTTATAGCTCTCGACAATACAATTTTTTCTAAATCTTTCCCTTTTAAAATAAAATCTTTTATCGTATTTGTATGTGTTACCCTTGTAATATCTTGCTCAATTATTGGGCCTTCATCCAAATCTTCAGTAACATAATGGCTTGTAGCACCAATAATTTTCACACCTCTTTTAAAAGCAGAATGATAGGGCTTTGCTCCTGGAAATGCAGGTAAAAAAGAATGATGAATATTGATGATTTTATTGTTATAATCTTCAATTAACTTACCCGAAAGTATTTGCATATAACGTGCCAATACAATAAAATCTACTTGATACTCTTTTAACAATTTCAACTGTAAATCTTCAGCAGTTTCTTTGGTTTCATTCGTAACTTTGATATGATAATACGGAATATTAAAATTCATCGCAATATGCTTTAAATCGGCGTGATTGCTTATAATTAACGGAATTTCGATATCCAATTCATTTGCACTATATCTGCTTAAAATATCATACAAACAATGTTCGTATTTTGAAACAAATAATGCCATTCTAGGTTTTACATCCGAATCGAACAAATTCCAATTCATATTGAATTTAGAAACTATTTGGATTGAAAAAATTTTCTCAAAATTTTCAAATGAAAAAACTGTTTTCGAAAATTCACACTCCAAACGCATAAAAAACATTTCGTCTTCTCTATCTACATGTTGATCAATGTAAACAATATTACCACCTTGCTGTTGTATAAATGTTGTTACTGAAGCAATAATCCCTTGCTTATCTTTACAATTTATTAATATTGTTACCCGTTTCATCCTTAAAAAAATAGTGAGCTGCAAAATTATACAAAATAAGCATCGATTTTACTTTTGCTAAATTTGTTATAAAATTGATAATTTTTAGATTGATTTTTTAAAAAAGTCATAAATTGCAAGCAGAATACTAGATAATTTTGTCAAATGGAAAAAATCACACCGTATAAACCAGTCAACAAAGTGAGAATTGTAACCGCTGCATCTCTTTTTGATGGCCATGATGCTGCAATAAATATTATGCGCAGAATTATTCAAGCAACTGGAGTTGAAGTAATTCACTTAGGGCACGACAGAAGTGTTGAAGAAGTAGTAAACTGTGCAATTCAAGAAGATGCAAATGCGATAGCAATGACATCCTATCAAGGTGGACACAACGAGTATTTTAAATACATGTGCGATTTATTGAAGGAGAAACATGCTTCACACATTAAAATATTTGGTGGTGGTGGCGGTGTAATTCTTCCGGAAGAAATAAAAGAACTGATGGAATATGGCGTTACTAGAATTTACGCTCCAGATGATGGCAGGAGGATGGGATTACAAGGTATGATTAATGACATGATTGAAAAATGTGATTTCCCAAACCCTCCACTAATCCTTCCAAAAGGAAAAGAAATTCTAGAAAGTTTAAAAATCAAAAATGTTAATACTATTGCCAGGCTAATTTCTTTAGCTGAAAATAAACATGAAGAATTTCAAATACTGTTTTCACCTTTAAAAGAATTGGGGAAAGAGATTCCTGTTTTAGGAATTACAGGAACTGGAGGTTCTGGGAAATCCTCAACAGTTGATGAATTGGTTAGACGTTTTTTAATAGATTTTCCAAATAAAACAATTGCAATAGTTTCTGTTGATCCTTCGAAACGTAAAACGGGTGGCGCGTTATTGGGTGATAGAATTAGAATGAATTCCATAAACAACAGCCGCGTTTATATGCGCTCTTTGGCAACTCGCCAATCCAATTTAGCTTTGTCTAAACATGTTAACGATGCGATTGCAATTTTAAAAGTCGCACAATACGATTTGGTTGTTTTAGAAACTTCTGGTATTGGACAAAGTGACACAGAAATTTTAGACCATTCTGATGTTTCGTTGTATGTAATGACTCCAGAATATGGTGCTGCAACGCAATTGGAGAAAATTGATATGATTGATTTTGCTGATGTAATAGCCTTGAATAAATTTGACAAGCGCGGTTCTTTAGATGCTTTGCGCGATGTAAAAAAACAATACCAACGCAATCATAATTTATGGGCTGAGAATGTTTTTTCTATGCCTGTTTACGGAACCATTGCATCTCAATTTAACGACCCTGGAACCAATGAGTTGTACCGAGTTATTATGAATAAAATTGATGAGAAAACAGGAACAAATTTCGCAACTAATTTTCAGGGAACTGATGTTATGAGCGAAAAACAATTTATAATTCCACCTAATAGAACTCGATATTTATCTGAAATTACAGAAAACAATAGACTATACAGTAAAACTAGTTTGGAGCAAAAAGAAATTGCCCAAAAATTATATGGCATTTATAAAACCATTGAAAGTGTCTTAACTGTTAAACTGAGCTTGTCTAAGTTTGGCTTAGATGATAAATATCTTCGAGAAATTCAAACTGACAAGAATAGTGACTTTTTAAATTTATTGATCTCAGAATTTTCAAAAGTGAAGATGGATTTAAATCCACACAACTGGACAACCATTTTAAATTGGGAAACTAAAAAACAATCCTATAAAAACGAATTATATTCCTACAAAGTACGCAATAAAGAAATTAACATAAAAACACACAGCGAATCACTTTCTCATTTAAAAATTCCAAAAATAGCCTTGCCAAAATACGATGCTTGGGGCGATATACTATATTGGAATTTAGAAGAAAATGTTCCTGGAGCATTTCCTTTTACTGCTGGTTTATTTCCTTTTAAACGAACTGGAGAAGACCCAACCCGCATGTTTGCAGGTGAAGGAGGTCCAGAACGTACAAATAGAAGGTTTCACTATGTGAGTTTAGGCTTACCTGCAAAACGCTTATCTACTGCTTTTGACTCAGTTACTTTATATGGTAATGATCCAGATGAACGACCTGACATCTATGGGAAAATTGGTAATGCAGGTGTTTCCATTTGTTGTTTAGACGATGCAAAAAAATTGTATTCAGGGTTTGATTTAACAAATGAAATGACTTCAGTTTCTATGACTATTAACGGTCCGGCACCAATGATGCTTGCCTTTTTTATGAATGCAGCCATTGATCAGGAATGTGAAAAATATATCTTTCAGCACAAATTAGAAACTGAAATTGAAACTAAAATAACCGCTATTTACAAACAAAAAAGCGTTGAAAGGCCTAAATATCAAGGAGAATTACCAGAGGGAAATAGCGGTTTAGGATTGTTGCTTTTAGGTGTTACCGGTGATGAAGTTTTGCCAAATGAAATCTATCAAAAAATAAAAATAGAAACCATTTCAAAAGTCCGTGGAACAGTACAAGCGGATATATTAAAGGAAGATCAAGCACAAAACACCTGTATTTTTTCAACTGAATTTGCTTTGCGTTTAATGGGGGATGTTCAGGAATATTTCATTGAAAATAATATAAGAAATTTTTATTCGGTTTCCATTTCAGGCTATCATATTGCAGAGGCTGGTGCCAATCCAATTTCACAACTGGCATTTACATTGGCTAACGGATTTACCTATGTTGAATATTACCTTTCAAGAGGTATGGATATTAACAAATTTGGACCAAACTTATCGTTTTTCTTCTCAAATGGTGTTGATCCAGAATATGCGGTAATTGGCAGAGTTGCTCGTAAAATTTGGGCAAAAGCGATGAAAAACAAATACGGAGCAAATGAAAGAGCCCAAATGTTGAAATATCATATTCAAACATCTGGCAGAAGTTTACATGCACAAGAAATTGACTTCAACGACATAAGAACCACCTTACAAGCATTGTATGCTATTTATGATAATTGTAATAGCTTACATACCAATGCGTATGATGAGGCTATCACTACTCCAACAGAAGAAAGTGTACGCAGAGCTATGGCAATTCAGCTAATTATCAACAAAGAATTAGGATTGGCAACCAATGAAAATCCAATTCAGGGCGCTTTTATTATTGAAGAATTAACCGATTTGGTTGAAGAAGCTGTTTATAAAGAATTTGATAGTATTACAGAACGAGGTGGTGTTTTGGGTGCCATGGAAACCATGTACCAGCGCAGTAAAATTCAGGAAGAAAGTTTGTATTATGAAACTTTAAAACACACAGGAGAATTTCCTATTATTGGTGTAAATACATTTTTAAGCAGTAAAGGTTCACCAACTATTTTACCACAAGAAGTAATTAGAGCAACTGAAGAAGAAAAACAATATCAAATAACTGTTGTTAAAAATTTAAATAAAGGCCATATTTCGAAAGTAGAAGAGCAACTCAATTTATTAAAACAAAAAGCTGCTAAAAACCAAAATCTGTTTGCCCAATTAATGGAAGCATGCAAAATATGTTCAATTGGTCAAATTACAGAAGCCTTGTTCGAAGTTGGTGGGCAATATAGAAGGAATATGTAGTTTTGAAGATTGAAGCTCTACTTAAAACTGAAAACTAAAACATTAAACCAACAAAGATTTCACATAGCGTCTGTGCATTCTTCTTAAAAGAATTAGCTCTTTGCGAAGTACTCTAACAAAGTCTTTTCCTTGGATTCTTGTACGTTCAAGCCTTAAACAATCTTGGTATATTACATCTATAAAATGATGTAACGATTTTGCGTATTTTAATTTTAATCTTGGATTTTTTTCAATTTCCGTTTTAATTATTTTTGGAACTAAACCTAAGGAATTCATTACTAAACTATCGGCATATCGGTCACTTCTCTCAACAGAAGCATACATAGATAATATTGATTTATCGTCTGAAATATAGGTAGCAATACGACGAGATAAATTAAAAATATCCAACGATTTTTGATAGATATTCAAATGACTCCATGTATGATCTTGATGGTTTTTCATTTTCACCTTAAAAATAGCTTTACAAATTTACATAGTATTTTATATGTATATATTTAATTTTTAAAGTTATATTTATATTTACTTTAATTATTGATAAATTTACTGTTAACTACTTTAAATATGAAGCTCGACGACACTAACTGGAAAATCTTAAAAGCATTGCAAAAAAATGCAAGACAATCTAACACTGAAATTGCCAAAATAGTTGGAATTACTTCTCCAGCTGTTGCAGAACGCATTCGTAAAATGGAAGATTTAGGTGTTATTCAAGGCTATTACACTAAAGTTTCACATTATGAAACCGGCCACCAATTAAAAGCAATTATTACTTTAAGAGCATTTATGGGTAGGTTAAAACCCTTTTTAGAAATTGTTAAAAGTTTTGATGAAGTTGTGAATTGTTACAGAATTACTGGTAATGAAAACATTATTATGGAAGTAGTTTTAAACAATCAAAGGCATTTAGAAAAATTTATAGACCAACTTTTAACCTATGGAGAAACAAGAACTCACATTGTACTTTCAAATGTTGTAGAAAACAATCCTATTGTTAAAAGATTAAGCCTTTAAAATACCTTATTAATCTTCTTTTTCAATAATTGACAATGCCAATCTAATTTTAAAATATTCCAACTCACCATTTAAGTGTTCAAAATAAGGCTTTAATGCAGGTGGGTTTTCTAATTCTAATTTTGCTTTTCGAACATTTTCTACTTCTTCTTTGTTTACAAAATTATAGATATCAATATCCTTCCCTTCACCATATAATTTTGCCAAATGCGAGAAAATGGTAGTCGATTTTAAATTTCGTTTTACAGCAATTTCTTCAATTGAAAAACCTTCTTTATACAATTCATAAGTTACCAAATTGGTGTCTTTTTTCTTTTCTTTCTTTCTTTTTCCACCTGTAAAAGAAATTATTTCAGCAATAAATTCTTCACCATAAACATCCAATTTTCGTTGTCCTACTCCACTAATTTCTAACAAATCAGCTTCACTCATAGGACGTGCTCTTTCCATTTCCTTTAAGGTTGCATCACTAAAAACCAAATAGGCTGGTATGTTTTCATCTAATGAAATTTGATGACGTAATTTTCGTAAACGCTCAAATAAAGAATCTTTTTTTACCTTAGTTTCTTTAGTTTCCTTTTTAATTACAAGTTGTTCAACTGCATCAATTGGTCTAGTTAAATTCACATATTCATTATCAAACAATACTTTTTTTGAAAAACTAGTTAAACGCAAAGCATTGTTTTTATGAAAAGCTATTTCGCAATATCCCTGATTGATTAACTGAATAATATATTGTTGCCAATCTCTCCATGATATTTCCTTTCCAACACCATGCGATTTCAATTTATCATAAGCCTTATCTAAAATAGTGGCATTGTGAGCTCCTCTCAAAACATCTATAACTGTTCCAATGGCTTCAGTTTCATTTAAACGAGCAATTACCGAAAGTGCTTTTTGAGCAATTATAGTACCGTTAAAAAACTGCGGTGGGTTTTTACAAACATCACAATTTCCACAATTTTCAGCCAATAGTTCCCCAAAATAACTCAATAAAATTTTTCTTCGGCAAGTGGTAGCCTCAGAAAATTGTTTCATTCGCTCTAATTTTGCCACTTGTACATCTTCATTACTAGCGCCATTCATAAATTTACGAAGTTGAATCACATCAGAATAACTATGAAATAATAAGGCATTTGCTTTTAAATTATCTCTACCACAACGCCCAATTTCCTGATAATAACCTTCAATATTTTTAGGCATGTTGTAATGAATTACCCAACGCACATTAGATTTGTCGATTCCCATTCCAAAAGCAATGGTCGCACAAATAACCTGCACTTTATCGTAAATAAAATCTTCCTGCGTTTTGCTGCGTTCCATAAAATTTAACCCTGCATGATACGGTGCTGCATTGATTCCATTTTGTTTTAGTTTTGATGCCAATTGCTCAGTAGACTTTCTACTTAAACAATAAATAATTCCTGCCTCATTAGGTTTTTTACGAATAAATTTTAAAATCTGTAAAACTCTATCATTTGCTGGACGCACTTCCAACTCAATGTTTTTTCGATCAAAAGAAGCAATAAATTGTTTGGCCGAAGGAATATTCAACTGCTCTAAAATATCTTTTCTGGTCGCCTTGTCGGCGGTTGCAGTTAAAGCTATAATAGGGGTATTTGGTAATAATTTTCTAAAAAATCCTAGTTGCTGATACGATGGACGAAAATCGTGTCCCCAGGATGAAATACAATGTGCTTCATCAATAGCGATACAACTTATAATATCCTCACTTAAAATGGGTTGTAATAATTGCAAGCTTTCAGGCGCAACATAAAGCAACTTAATTTCATTGTTTGCAATCTTCTCAAAAATAGCTTGTTGCTCATGTGTTTCCTGACTGCTATTATAAAAATCGGCTGCAATTCCGTTGGCATTTAAACCATCAACCTGATCTTTCATTAAGGCAATTAAAGGAGAAATAACCAAGGTTAATCCTTCAAAAAGTAAAGCTGGCAACTGAAAACAAATAGATTTCCCGCCACCTGTTGGCATAATTACCAAATTGTCCTTTTTTGAAAGTACAGATACAACAATTTCTTGTTGCTGATCTCGGAAACTGTCATATCCAAAATATTTTTTTAAAGTAGGTAGTATTTTCTCTTGAATTTCTTTTGAAAGCATTTATGCAATTTTTTACAAAAGTACATTTAATTCACAAATTAGTAAATATTGTAATTCTATATCTAAATTTTATTTATTTTTCAATATATATTAAAATGAACGTACCATAATTGCAGTAATCTTAATTTAAATGTTTTCTTTATAAAACAGCCTTTAAACATTTAAAATGTCATTTAAAAAAACGTGCATTCCAAGCAAAACTTTCGTAATTTCGCCTGCTTAAAAGTTTGATTTCTAAACTAAATAATAAAATAATGAGTAAAATAATGACAGTCGACATATTGTCGAGTATTAAAGGAGCACAACCATCAGAGGCTGTGAATAAATTATTTGATGTGATTAAAAAGGCACAATTAACAAATAATAATTCTTTAAATAATGTCAATTATAATTGCGTGTCAATAAACGACTTAAGGGAAGATGTAGTCATTGAAAGTTCGCCTATGGAGAAGGAAATCATTATTGAAAATTTTCCAAAAGAAAAAAATGGTTATTTAGTAGTTTCACAAGTAATAGAAGATTAATATGGAATCTCAAATAAAAAAAATACACCAGCAACTGGTGAATAAAGAAATTTCGTGTACTGCTTTGATTCAGGAAAAATTAGATTTATTAAAAGAAAATACCCACAATACCGTAAACTTTTTATTGGATAATTTAGCGTTGGAATTAGCAAATAACGTGGATACTAAAATAGCCAATGGTGAAGAAATAAGCTTGTTAGAAGGGATTCCTTTTGGAATTAAAGATGTATATATGCTTCAAGGAACTTATGCAACGGCCAGTTCTAATATTTTAAAAAAATACAAATCGGCTTATACCGCAACTGCCATTCAAAAATTATTGGATGCAGGTGCAATCCCGTTGGTAAAAGAAAACTGTGACAGTTTTGGGCATGGATCATCAAGTGAAAATACCATATTTGGAGCTGTAAAAAATGCTTTAAATACAGATTTAGTTGCTGGTGGTTCAAGCGGAGGTTCTGCCGTGAATGTATCAAAAGAATATACGGTTTTTTCTATTGGTGGGGATACTGGAGGTTCTATTCGTCAGCCAGCCGGCTACAATAATATTTACGGTCTAAAACCAACTTACGGACGCATTTCGCGTTTTGGTTTAATGGCTTACGCTTCATCAACCGATTGTGTTGGTCCTTTAGCAAAATCTATTGAAGACATTAGAATCGTGTTAAACGTGATGAGTGGAAAAGACCCTAAAGATCAAACAACAATTCCTTCAAAAATAATTAGTGAAGAAACTATTTTAAATACCAATACAGTAAAAACAATTGGCTATTTTAAAAACTTCATTGACAACAAAGCCATTGATTCAAAAATAAAAGCTGATTTTTTATCAAGCCTAGAAAAAATAAAAGCAAAAGGGATTGAGGTAAAGGCATTGGATTTCTTTGATTCAGAAACTTTGGTATCAACTTATTACACCTTAGCAATGGCAGAAACTGCCTCTAACTTATCTCGTTTAGACGGTACCAATTACGGAAGCAGAATTGAAGGAGAAAATTTAAAAGACACCTATGCAATTACACGTTCTGAAAATTTCTCAGAAGAATCTAAACGCAGAATTGTTGGTGGAAATCAAGTACTATCACAAGGATTTTCAGATGAAATTTACTTAAAAGGACTGGCTTTAAGAGATCAGATTTCAGCAAATTTTGAAAAGGATTTTGAAGAAGTTGAAATCATACTTTCACCTGTTACACCAAATACGCCTCCAAAAATTGGAAAAAGTTTAAAAGATCCATTAGCCATGTATCTGTCTGATGCTTACACTGTTGGGTTTAGCCTTGGACAATTACCAACCTTAACTGTACCACAAGGAACAAGTACAGGTTTGCAAATTACGGCCGCTAAAAATCAAGAACAAACAATATTGCAATTTGCAAACTTTTTAAAAGATACGATATAATGGAAATGGAGCAATTAATGGCCGCTATAAAAGCGCACGATTTAGAATTGGTGATTGGACTGGAAACACATGTTCGATTGAATACCAAAACCAAGTTGTTTTGTTCTTGTCCAAATCAAGAAATAGAAACACCTAACCACAATATTTGTTCAGTTTGCACAGGACAAATGGGGGTTTTACCTTCCATAAATAAAGAGGCAATTACCAAAGCAATTTATTTTGGGAAAGCCGTAAATTCAACATTTTCAAATGAAGTAATTTCCTGGGATAGAAAACATTACGAATATCCGGACAACCCAAAAAACATTCAAATAACACAATTTCACAATCCCATAATTCCTGACGGACAAGTGTCATGTTACAGAAATGACGGATCACAATTTACAGTAAATTTAACGCAAGTACATATTGAAGAAGATGCTGCAAAACTGATGCATGAAAAAAAGATTTCTTTGGTTGATTTTAACAAAGCTGGTGTTCCGTTAATTGAAATTGTAACTGAACCTTGCATTCGCCATATTGAAGATGCATCAACATATGCACAATACATACATCGCATTGTTCAAAATTTAAAAATTTCAGAAGCTAACCTTGAAAAAGGAGAATTTAAATCGGATGTTTCGGTTTCTCTTCGCAAAAAAAGAAGTTACGATTTAAATCCACGTACCGAAATTAAAAACCTGAACTCGTTTAAATTTATGGTGGATGCTTTGAAAGAAGAAGTTGAAAAACAATTCAACTATTTCATTGAACATAAGGAGTTTAGACCAGACCAAACCACGGTTCTATGGGATGCCGAATTGAAGCAAACCAAAACCATGCGTAAAAAGGAATTTGAAGCTGATTACCGCTTTATTTCTGAACCCGATTTACCTTTTGTAAGTATAAAAGATGCTGTTGAAAGTATAAAAATAGATACCAGCGTTTTACCATATGCCGTTGAATCTATTTTAATTGAAGGGAGTGTTTTACCACAGGATGCAAAATTCTTTACTGCTGATTCTCAACGATCAGCAACTTTTGTTGCGATTAACAATGTGATTAAAGACCCTTCTTTTGTTGCTAAAACTTTAACAAACAATTTAAAGGCAGAAGAATACGCTAACATTAAAAATATCAATCATTTAATTGAGATTTTTAGCTTATTTAAATTTGAGAAAATAACAGCAGTTTTGGTTCAAAACGCCATTACTTCTTATCTTAAAGATCGTACTTTTGATTATAAAAAGTATTTTGAAGAGAACACCATTTCCGAAGACCAAATTCAAGATGCCATTGAAAAAGTTATTGCTGAAAATGAAGCAATTGCCAATGATATCATTGATGGAAACGAGGGAAAAGCTGGGATTTTAGTTGGAAAAGTAATTGCTATTATTGGTAAAGGTGCTTCCGGAAAAATAATTAGAGAAGGTATTTTTAAAGCATTAGTAGGTACTGGTGTTGAAAATGAAAGGTTCAATTTAAAAATTCAAACTTCAGTAACCAAAGAAGAAAAAACAGCTACAAAAGAAAATGAAGAATTTTTTCCAGATATCCCCTTAATTGTTAAAGAAAAATACAAAACACACAATATTTCTGAATTATCAAAAAAATCAATTGATAAAAAAGTAACACTTGCCGGATGGATTTCGAGTGTACGTGATCACGGAGAATTGATATTTATTGATTTACGTGATGCCAGTACCGAAGTCTTACAGGTTTGCTTAAGACGTGAAACTTTTCCTAATTTAGATGAATTGGTAAAATTAAAACCTGAATCAGTAATTTCAGTAACAGGGGCTATTGTTCAAAGAAAGGAAGACGATTATAACCCGGCTTTAAGAACTGGTAAAATTGAGCTAGAAACTTCAACATTAGAAATTTTAAACCTTTCTAAAACTTTACCCTTTGAAATTAAAAGAGCCACTCGTTCTAATGAAAATGTGCGTTTTCAATATAAATTCTTAGATCATAGAAATGATGATGTTAGAAAAACCATTGTAAACCGTCACCGCGTTATAAAATTAATTCGTGATATATTAGATGAGCAGTCGTTTTTAGAAATAGAAACACCTATTTTAACTGCTGGTACTGATGAGGGAGCAAGAGAATTTATTGTGCCGTCACGAAAACAAGCAGGTTCATTTTACACTTTACCACAAGCACCTCAACAATTTAAACAAATGTTAATGGTTGGTGGTTTTGATAAATATTTTCAAATTGCACGTTGCTTTAGAGATGAAGATTCACGTGGTGATCGTCAGCCAGAGTTTACACAATTAGATATGGAAATGGCATATGTAAGTATGCAGCAGATTATTGATTTGAACACAAAAATGTTCAATGAAATAGTTGAAAAAATATATGGTAAAAAGTGGATTTTACATCCGTTTGAAATTATTACTTACAAAGATGCCATGGATAAATATGGTTGTGACAGACCTGATTTACGTTATGGTTTGGAAATGCAAGATATTACAGATATCGTAAAAGATACTACTTTTCAAGTATTTAGCAAGCCAATTGAAGAAGGTGGTATAGTAAAATGCATCAAAGTTACTGCGCAAGAACAAGGCGAAAAACGAATGTCTAAAGGTCAAATTGAAAACTTAACAGCAAAAGCGCAAGAGTATGGTTTGGGAGGTTTGGCTTATATTATAGTAAACGAAAACGAATTGCAATCGCCAATTATCAAGTTTTTAGGTGAAGCTATTGCTGCAAGAATTATTGAATTTACAAATGCACAAGTTGGTGATATTGTATTTTTCTCTGCATCTGATTACGCAACAGCAAACAAGGCTTTAGATGCAGTTAGGCAAGAAATGGGTAGCATTTTACATTTAATCAATCCAAAAGAATTACGCCCTGCTTGGGTGGTAGATTTCCCTATGTTTGAAAGAACAGATGAAGGTCGTTGGACATTTACACACAACCCTTTTTCTATGCCAGCAATAGCCGATATTGAAAAACATATGAACGGAAATGACGATGAAATTGGAACTATTATTGCCCAACAATACGATCTAATTTTAAATGGTTATGAAATTGGCGGAGGATCAATACGTTCCCATAAAGCTGAAATTTTAGAAGCAACTTATAGAAATATGGGTTACAATAAAGAAGAAATGCTAAAAAGTGTTGGAACCATGCATAAAGCCTTCCATTATGGAGCACCACCTCACGGTGGAATTGCATGGGGTGTTGACCGATTGATGATGATTTTAGAGAAAAAAGCTTCAATTAGAGAAGTTATGGCCTTTCCAAAGACTGGTTCTAGTGAAGATTTATTATTTGGCTGCCCATCTCAATTATCCGATAAAAAAGTGGAAGAAATGAATGTTCGAATTATAAGAAATTAATTTATAGCATTCTATAAAATATTTTATAAAAGTGGATTTAATTATAAATCCACTTTTTCTTTTAAAAAACAATAAATTAGCAGTTAATAAAAAATAAAAATGATTCAATTTACCTTACTTTTTTCCAGCATTTTGGGAGCTTTAGCCGTTGTGCTTGGAGCATTTGGCGCCCATGCATTAAAAAAAATACTTTCTGAGGCCCAATTAAAAAGCTTTGAAACAGGCGTAAAATACCAAATGTATCACGCCTTGGTTTTATTAATTATTGGATTTAATTTCAATTTAGAAACTATTTCAGAAAAATATATGGTTTATTGTTTTACGGCTGGAATTTTATTGTTTTCTTTTAGTATTTATGGCTTGGTAATTTCTTCAGCAAAAAATAAAAAAATAAAATTTTTGGGACCAGTTACGCCCTTAGGAGGTTTATTTTTAATTGTTGGATGGGCTTTATTATTTTATTCAATTTTAAATTTGAAAGAATAATTCTGATTTTAATATTAATTTATTTTTTATTTCTCCTTTTTTGTAGATTTACCATTGAATCAATTTAATTTTCAATGAACAAACACACTTTTAAAGCAATCTTGATACTATTATTAAGTATCACAATTACTTCCTGTAAAAAAACAAACGAACCATTAACCACTTCCGAAGTAAATTTTGTAAAGGAAAATTATGATAAAAGTGAAGTTACCATTACAATGCGCGATGGTGTTAAACTGTTTACTACTATTTACAGTCCAAAAACCAAAAAAGAAAAATACCCAATTTTGTTAATGCGAACTCCTTATAGTTGTCAACCATACGGAACTGATAATTTCAAAAACAACATAGGCCCAAACAAACATTTAATGGAACAAAACAATATTATAGTATATCAAGATGTACGTGGCCGTTGGATGAGCGAAGGTACTTACGACAATATGCGGGCATATATTCCGAACAAAAAAGACAGCACTCAAATTGATGAAAGTTCTGACACTTATGACACGATTGACTGGTTGGTAAAAAACGTTGAAAATAACAATGGAAATGTGGGTACTTGGGGAATTTCGTATCCTGGTTTTTATAGCACTTATTCAACAATTGACGCGCATCCGGCACTAAAAGCAGCTTCACCACAGGCTTGTATTGGCGATTTTTATTTTGATGATTTTCACCATAACGGGGCATTTATGCTCAGTTATTTTAGAGCTGTGGCATTGTTTGGAACTCCAAAAGACCAACCAACCGATTCGGCTTGGTATAAAATTCCAAACATCAAAACAAAAGATCAATATCAATTTTTCTTAGATGCTGGTTCGTTGGGTAATTTGAATCATTATTTTGAATATGAAGCTTTAGACAATCCTCATTTACAAAACAGTGATAAACCTAACGATTTCTTTTGGGAAGAATTAAAAGAACATCCAAATTACGATGAAGTATGGCAAAGTAAAGGATTGATTCAACATTTAAAAAATATAAATTCTCACGTGGCGACTATGATTGTTGCTGGTGAATTTGATGCCGAAGATTTATACGGACCACTAGAAACCTATAAAACCATAGAAAAATACAATCCTGATAATTATAACACTTTCGTTTTTGGACCTTGGAGTCACGGACAATGGGCAAGTTCAATACCTGAAAATAGTGTAGGAAATTATTATTTTGGCGACTCCATTTCAATAAAATATCAGGAGGAAATTGAAACCACATTTTTCAATCATTTTTTAAAAGAAAATGGTGATAAAAACTCAGGTTTACCCGAAGCATATATGTACGATACAGGCAAAAAAAAATGGAATAGCTTTTCTGTTTGGCCGCCTTCAAATGCACAAAAAATACAAATGTATTTATCTGAAAATCAAAAACTAACAACTTCAAAAGAGAAAGAAACGAGCATTAAATTTATAAGTGATTTAAAAAAACCTGTTCCTTATTCCGAAGATATAAAAACTGTTTTTACCCCAAAAAAATATATGACTGATGATCAGCGTTTTGCTGCCCGAAGAAACGATGTACTGGTTTTTGAAACTGAAATTTTAGAAAACGATGTCACTTTAGCAGGTGATATTTTAGCAAAATTACAAGTTGCAACTACTGGAACTGATGCTGACTGGATTGTTAAAGTAATTGATGTACACCCATCAGATGCTGAAGAAACTAATAAAAATATGCAAGATCACTTAAAATTAAGTAACTATCACTTAATGGTTAGAAGTGAGGTGATGCGTGGTAAATTTAGAAATAGTTTTACCCACCCGGAACCATTTGTTCCTAACAAAAAAACAGCCGTGAATATTAAACTACAAGATGTTCATCATACTTTTAAAAAAGGACACAAATTGCAAATACAGGTGCAAAGTACGTGGTTTCCTTTAATTGATATGAACCCGCAAACCTATGTTGAAAATATTTTTAAGGCCTCCGAATCAGATTTCAAAACACAAATGCATACAGTATATACTTCCTCAGTAATTGAATTTTCAATATTGAACTAAAAATAAGAACCAGAACCTTTGATATAAAAATCTTTGGATTCTGGTTCAAAACTAAAACTACTAACTAATTTTTTTCTAGGTTGAACATAATTTTGGATGTTATCCAAACTGTGAATTATTTCAACTCTTTTGAATTATACTACGAAGGTACATTCAAAATTGTATTCAAATACTGACTTTTATCAAGGTTTAATGTTTTTTTTTAAATTAAATGGTAAGCATTATTATAACAAAAAATATTGTTACAAATGAAACTACTGAGGCTTTCCAAATTATGTGAGCCTTTTTTATTTCCATAAAATAGAATGAAACTCCTATAAATTTTAAGACTGATAACACTAAAATAACAATGGCTCCATTTTTAAAATTGTCCGAAAATAAAGCCGAAATGATTGTCAAAACTATAAGAAAAAACCAAATTTTAAAATATTGTGATTTCATTTCATTAAAAAATTAGATAAATAATTGGAAAAAGTAGCAACCAAATTAAATCGCACATATGCCAAAAAGCAGCGCTAGCTTCAAAATCATTGATAGTAATTGTGCAATTTCGCTTTCGAATTCCAATAAATACAGTACCTAAGATTATTAAACCAACAAGTATATGTATTACATGGAATAAGGTTAACATCCAATAGAATGTGAAAAATGTATTGTACCCAATAGTTAATCCTGCTTTAATTTTATCTATGTACTCAATACTTTTTAAGGCTAAAAATAGCAAGCCACCTAACATTGTTAACTTTAAATAGAACGATGTTTTTTCAATAGCTCCCAATTTGAATTTTTCAACACTTTTCACCATAAAAAAACCACTTGTAAGCAACAAGATCGTATTGATGGTTCCAAATATAACGTTCAAATGCGATCTCGACTCACTAAATATTTGAGGCTCATCTTTACTATAAATTACCATAGCAATTAAGGCTGCTCCAAAAGTAAATAATTCCAAAAAAATGATAATCCAAATTAAAATACCTCCGGGTGGATCGCAAATGTTTTTATGGTCTGAACTTGCCTTATCCATTAACTTTGATGTTTTATTTTTTCATATAGCTGAACCATTGATTTTAGAAGTTCAACTGGTGTTGTTAATATTTGATAATGATTTTGCCCAAACATTTGCGGTAAATAATATTTCGCCTGTGCTTCAATAGCCAATGCATAAGAATTTATATGTCGTTCATTTAACTCACGTAAAGCTTGTTTTACATCGTTTACACCATATTTCCCTTCGTATTTATCGTAATCATTTGGTTTCCCATCAGAAATTAAAATCACCCATTTATTCTTGGTGTCACGCTTGTCTAACATAGCTCCTGAATGACGCAAAGCGGCACCAATACGTGTATAACCACTTGGCTCAACTGCACCAACTTTAAATTTAGCCTTGTTCCAGTCTTCATCAAAATCTTTAATTGTAATGTAACTTGAATGGTTTCGGGTTTTTGAATAAAAACAATCGATAGAAAAATCGATATTAAATTCATTTAAAATTTCGCCAAACAAAATAGAAACCTGTTTTTCAACATCGATTACTCTGTTTCCTGCGGCGTAACCATCGCTCGATAAGCTTACGTCTAATAGTAATAAAATGGATAAATCTTTTTCTTTTTTCCGTTTCGAAAGGTATATTTTTTCTGAAGGTGTATGTCCAGAGTGTACATCAACAAACAAATCGGTAATAGCATCAATATCAAACTCATCGCCTTGGGTTTGCCTGCGTTGTTGCTGGTATTTATTGTTTACCGTGGTTAACATTTTACGCAACCCAACCAAGGTTGAGCTGTTCTCATTCAGTGTTTTTTTGTAATAAGGAATAGCTGTTTTCAGCAATGTTTTTGGATATACTTTACAAAAATTTTCTTTGTAAATACGTTTCGAATAATCCCATTCATCATACAAAATATGATATCCTGTGCTATCATTTTCAGCACTTTCTGAAACAGTTGTATTTTCAATAAAATCTGCCTGATATACAGAATGTGCAGTATCGTCTACACGAACGGTATATTTCATGTTAATTTCATCCAAAGCATTCGAATGGTCTTCTAACTCATCATCACCATCAAAATCTTTAAAATTCCCTCCAAATTCTTCAGCAGTTTCAACTTTTTCAAATTGATGTTGCAATACTGCATCTTCTTGTTGTTTTACATCAACTTGAACCGAAATAATTTCTTCTACAGCATTTGATTTTAATATAGTTTTGGGTTTTTCTTCCTCCGCTTTTTTTACTTTATCGGTAAAATTATTTAATTTTTTATCTGAATCATCTTCAGGATTATTACGCATCCATTTTCCATAGATAAAAGTGTAATCTGCCAATGCTTCTTCTTTTACTTTTTCAGAATAAAATTTTTTGAAATTTTCATAGTAATTTTCTGTAATAGGAAACTGTTCAAATAAAGATTGCAAAACCAGTGCTGAAGTTTCCGCAGCTTTTTGTTGAGATTTAATTAAGTCATGTTCTCGATTGTCGTTCCAATTTAAATTTAAATTTTTTTGGACTGATAAATATAAGATTCTAAATAAATAAAAGGCTATATTTTCATCGGTTGAAGGGAAATCGGCAAATTTTGGTGGTAAAAAAAAATTATTGTTTTTATAACCACCTTCTCTTTCTGCTTCAAAAATTTCAATAGCTTTTCCTGTAATTGCTCTTGAAAGAATCGTTAATCTTGGTTTTATATCTTTTAAATGTACCGCATAAGCAATATCCTCCTGCTTTCTTTTACTTCGTCGTTTGAAGTAATAAGCAAGTTTGGTAAAAAGATATTCATCGGGTTCGAACATTGTTTTCTACTATTGAGAAATGAGTATTTAGATATAAATATTGAGAAGTTTTAAGTTGAAATACTTGCCTCTAAATCCACTAAAAAAATCTAATCTCTATTTCAAATCATTAAGTTACATAAATCTTTTAAGGCTTCAATCACCTCTAAATCATCCGTTAAGGGTTCAACAACAGCAACTTCAACAGCTAACCGTTTTGGCAAGCCACTTTGAATTAATTTTGCTGCATCTACCAACAATCTTGTTGAAACAGTTTCAGCCAAACCAAGCTCAGTCAAGTTTCTAATTTTTGTTGCAATGTTTACTAATTTTTTCGCAACACTTGCTTCAACACCTGTTTCATTTACCAAAATATCAGCTTCAATTTTTGCTTCAGGATAAGCAAAAGAGGTTGCAATAAACCGCTGACGCGTCGAGGGCTTTAACTCTTTAAATCCTTTTTGATATCCAGGATTAAATGAAGCAACCAACATAAAATCTTGATGTGCTTTTACAGTTTCACCCAATTTATCAATAAACAATTCTCGTCTATGGTCTGTTAAAGAATGAATGGCTACAATAACATCAGGTCTGGCTTCAGCAATTTCATCTAAATAAATAATAGAACCTTCTTTTATAGCTACTGTTAAAGGACCGTCCATCCAAATAGTTTCTGCTCCTTTTATAATATATCTTCCAATTAAGTCAGTTGAAGAAGTTTCTTCATGACAACTTATGGTGATTAAATTTTTATCTAATTTATGAGCCATGTACTCGATAAATCTAGACTTACCAGTACCTGTAGGTCCTTTTAATAAAAAAGGAATTTTATTTTTATAGGCTTGCTCAAAAACCTCTACTTCTTTACCTATTTGATGGTAATAGGGTACTTGATTTTCCATTTGATTTTAATTTTGAGTTTATTAAATTAAAAAACCAGAGTTAAGGACTTTGATGTTAAATAGTATGAAAAAAAACAACAATATCTTAAACTCTGGCATCAATCTAAAAACTACAATTGAATTATTAAATATATTTTAAAAACTAGTTTGCTATTTTGAGGTCCTGAAAATCTAATATTTCGATTTAAAAAACAAACAATTTCAATTACACTCTTATGCAATACAAATTATTTTTAAATTATTCTTTTATTTCTAAAGCTTCATCAGTAGGTGTTCCGTGTTTATAAAAATCAACAATGTAAAGCACAATACCCGTTGCAAACATTGTAGCACATATTATTAAAACAACAAAATGAATACTAATTTCTTTTTGAACGGTCATAAAATCCATACCGAATTTACGCTCTAAATATACCTGAGCTACACCAGCAACCCCAAAAGCAACTGTCATACCAATCATTCCGATATTTGATAACCAAAATGCCGCTCTACCTCTGCTACTTTCATATAATTTTCTACCAGTCATATTTGGTAAACTATAGCTAATAATTGCCAAAACAATCATGGCATAAGCTCCCCAAAATGCCAAGTGGCCGTGCATTGCAGTAACCAATGTTCCGTGCGTATATAAATTTGTTTGAGGTAATGTATGTGCAAAACCTAACAGACCCGCACCAACAAATGAAACAATTGCAGCGCCTAAGGTCCAATATAATGCTAATTTATTAGGGTGTTTTTTCTCTCCTTTTCTATACATATTTACAGCAAACAATGCCATTGCTAAGAAAGCTAAAGGTTCTAAAGCCGAGAATATTCCGCCTACAATAATCCAAATTTTATTTACACCTATATAATAATAATGGTGACCAGTTCCCAAAACTCCCGATAAGAAAGTTAAACCAACAATTACATACAACCATTTTTCAATAACTTCTCTGTCTACACCTGTTAATTTAATTAATAAGAACGATAAAATACCTCCCATAATTAATTCCCAAACACCTTCAACCCATAAGTGAACAACCCACCAACGGAAAAATGAATCGGTAACCTGACTATCAAATGGTAACATTCCTGGCAAATACAATAATGCTGCAAATAAAAGTCCCATTGATAATACCAAGGCTGTTGTAGTGCGGCGTTTTCCTGTAAATAAAGTGGTTAAAATTAATCCGAGGAATAATAAAACATTTACAACAACTAAATAATCTAAAGGACGAGGAATTTCCAAAAATTTACGTCCTTCCCAAATATTAAAATGAAAACCTATAATTGCAACCACACCAACAAGTGCTAAGCTAATTAATTGAACATATGCTAATTTAACACTCACCAATTCTTTTTGTGCTTCTTCAGGAATAATATAATATGCTGCACCCATAAAACCTGATAACAACCAAACTACCAGTAAGTTGGTATGAACTGCACGCGCCGTATTAAAAGGAATAAAGTCGTGTAAATTATCAAAACCAATACGGGCGAACCCCATAATAAAGCCATATACAATTTGTAATATTAACAATAGCATTGAAAGGGCAAAAAACCAATATGCTACTTTTTGTGATTTATATTTCATAATACATTTGTTTAGTTGTTAATTTTGTCTTTAGCTAAAGGGGAAACAATTCTGTCAAAACCATTTAAATCAATTTGTCCAATCCATTTAAAAAAAGCAACAACATCAGTTGCTTCCTGTTCGGTCATTCCGTAAGCGACCATTTTTCTGCCATTTGGCTGCCAAGGACCTTCAGACATTAAAATACTTTTGATTACTTCTTCACCATTTCCATCGTATTTTAAATTTAAACGATCAACAACTTTTGTTAATTCCGGAGCATAATAAGCTCCCTCACCTAATAATGTATGGCAACCCATACAGTTGTTAGATTCCCAAATTTCTTTCCCTCTTACTACAGAGTCAGTTAGGTTTTCATGGTTGGTTTGATCATTACTTGCTGACAGAGAATAGACTGTAAGCAAAATAAACACAAGAAACGTAACCAATGTTCCACCTAGAAAGAAAGCTCTTGCTTGTTTTTTAGATAACATATTTTAACGAGTTTAATTAGTTAATTTTTTATTAATTAGTAAAAGACCTTTTTATCCTTTACTAAAACAAAAGTATAAAATACTTATCAATTAAAAATGATAAATGTCAATTTTTTTTAAAGATTATTTAGGAATTTTTGGACTGATGTCTTTTAAGGTTAAAACCCTTCCAGTTTCTGAAATTTCTTTTGCAAATTCAACAATAGTTTTATCTCTAAACTTGCCTAAAATATTTTTTTTGAATGGTTCAACTATAAAATGAACAGGACAAGGATTATTACCATCGCATTCGTGTAAACCTAAAAAGCAATCATTTAGTCTATTTAATCCATCAATATTTTCTATAATGTCGCATACAGTTTTAACACTATTATCTTTAGATAAATAAAAACCTCCGTTTGGCCCTTTTGTAGAAGATATAATTTTACCACGCACTAGTTGTTGAAACAATTTTGCTAAAAACGGATTCGGGACATCAATTTTTTCAGCAATTTCTTTAACACTTATTTTTCGCTCTTCGCTAGAATGCTCGGCTAAATAAAGTGTTGATAAAATAGCATATTTACTAGCACGTGATAACATCATAATAATTTTTAGTGATTTTTATATTGTAAATCTACTAAAAAAAGGAGTAAAAGATATTATATTTTCTTAAATTTAACAGTAAAGT
>Ga0102811_1000216_pt1 | contig 29841 bp, 32 predicted proteins | sample ColrivemetaGS705_FD_84507 | JGI IMG/M metagenome (GOLD analysis project Ga0102811, IMG submission 84507) | Estuarine microbial communities from the Columbia River estuary - Flood tide ETM metaG S.705 | ecosystem: Environmental > Aquatic > Marine > Intertidal zone > Estuary | place: USA: Columbia... | reverse complement strand
GACTGATACTGGAATTTGAAGAAGAAGGCATCCAGGTCCTGAAAGGACGCTGGGGACCTTTCGTCACCGACGCAAGCAAGAAAAAAGCCCGGGTCGCCAAGGACCAGGACGCCAGCAAACTGACCCTGGAAGAATGCCAGGCCATGCTGCTGGCCGCGCCTGAACCCAAGGGCCGGGGTGGCCGGAAAGTAAGCGCCAAAAAGAAGGTCGCGAAAAAAGCGACTACCAAGAAAAAGGTCACAAAGAAGAAGGTGACCAAGAAGAAAACCAGGAAAAAGGCAGCGAGCAAAAAGAAGGCCACGAGCAAGAAGAAAGCTGCAGTGAAGACCAAGGACTCAAAGGCCTGACGCGCCCCGAGGGCCGTCAGCTGGCGTGAGGACGTCCGGCATGAACTATCGTATTCGACAAGCTGCACACACCTTGTGGCAGGGCGGCGTAATCGCCTATCCCACTGAAGGCGTCTGGGGGCTGGGCTGCCTGCCCCATGAGAGCGATGCAATCGAGTACATACTCGACATCAAACATCGCGCCCCGGACAAGGGCTTGATCCTGGTGGCTGCAAACTTCGAGCAACTGGAGCCATTCATCGGCGAACTGCCGGAGAAGGCTCTGGGCAAGATGCTGGATAGCTGGCCCGGACCTGTGACCTGGGTGGTCCCGGCCGCGGAAGGTGTAGCAGAAGAACTTACCGGTGGACGAACCACCATCGCCCTGCGGGTGTCAGCCCACCCGGTGGTGCAGGCGTTATGCGAAGCTGCTGACAGCGCGCTGGTTTCCACCAGTGCAAATCGAAGCGGTCGGCAGCCCGCACGCTCTATCCTGGAGACCCGTCTGCGTTTTGGAATGGACGTGGATGATATTGTCCCGGGAAAACTTGGCGGCCAAAAAGGTCCCACAGAAGTACGTGAAGCATTAACAGGAAAAATCCTCAGGCCGGCAGAATAGGAACCCCCGCATGACTACCCAGACAATACCGGTGGAACAGATCAAGCAGTTCCTCAGGGACCTGCAAAATCGTATTACCGAGAAGCTGGAAAAACTGGATGGTGGCGCCACCTTTCAGGCAGAGAGCTGGGATCGGCCTGGCGGCGGAGGCGGTGAGAGCCGGGTATTGAGCGGCGGCGCAGTATTTGAACAAGCCGGAGTCGGCTTTTCCCATGTAATGGGCGATTCCCTGCCACCATCGGCGACCCAGAGACGGCCCGAACTCGCCGGACGAAACTGGGAGGCCATGGGCGTGTCACTGGTCATTCATCCCCTGAATCCCATGGTGCCTACCAGCCATGCAAACGTTCGCTTTTTCGTGGCCCACAAGGAAGGCGAAGATCCGGTCTGGTGGTTTGGCGGCGGTTTCGACCTCACGCCCTATTACGCCTTCCGCGATGACGTGGTGGAATGGCACCGTAATGCCAGGGACGCCTGCACTGGCTTGGCGACGAGGTCTACCCGCGCTACAAGCAATGGTGCGACGAGTATTTTTACCTCAAGCACAGGGATGAGCCCCGGGGCGTGGGCGGACTGTTTTTCGACGATTTGAATCACTGGGATTTCGATACTTGCTTCGCGTTCCTGCGCAGCGTGGGTGACCACTTCCTGAGCGGGTATGTCCCCATCGTCGAGCGACGCAAGGACATGGCCTATACCGACCAGCAACGCCAGTTCCAACTTTACCGGCGTGGACGCTACGTCGAGTTCAACCTGATTTACGATCGAGGCACTATCTTTGGACTGCAGTCGGGCGGACGCACCGAGTCCATCCTCATGTCCATGCCTCCCCTGGTTCGCTGGCAGTACAACTGGCAACCCGAGCCCGGCACTGCCGAAGCCGAGTTATACGAAGAGTACCTGCGACCCAGGGACTGGCTGGGCGAAGCCGGGGCCTGACCCGGGTTCACGCTGCTACAGGAACAGCAACACCAGGTTGCCGATGGCCAGGGCCAAAAGGATTATCCAGGTAAATAGCGTCCCGTAGAAACGGCCAACGCTGCGACCCTTTGTGGAGGCCAGGCCCCAGGCATGCATAACGCGAGCGATAAAAATTCCGGCGCCGGCGACATGCAGCAACCAACCCGACAGGTGATTGAGTTCCGCCAACAGCAGCAGGAAAAGGATGGTGGGCACGTACTCAACGAAGTTCGCCTGGACACGGATTGCGCGCTCAAGCTCCGGATTATCGGCATCACCCAGGTTAACCCCGAGGGTCTGGCGAAAACGCACCACCCGATATGAGAGCCCAAGCAGCAGCAGGGCGCACAAGGAAGCGTAGAGCGTGGTGACGGGTACCAGGTTAATCATGCTGCGAACCTCTCAGACATCCAGGGTTTATATTCAACGGGCAAGACTAGCACGACCGGCATTCGTGAGGCATGACGGACATAGCACCGCGGGCTACGCAAGACGCGCGCACTGGGAATACCTGAAACATCCCGTCTGGTGATCATTGACCAGTCCCGCCGCCTGCATGTGAGCGTACATGATAGTGCTGCCGACAAACTTGAACCCCCGCTTTTTAAGATCCTTTGACAAGGCGTCGGACTGCTCGGAAGTGGCAGGCAGTTGCTTATGGGTTTTCCAGCGGTTCTGAATGGGCTTGCCGCCAACAAAACCCCAGATGTAATCATTGAAGCTGCCGAACTCCTCTTGCACCTGCAAAAACGCCCTGGCATTGGTCACCGCGGCGGCCACCTTCAGGCGATTACGAATAATCCCGGTATCCTGCAGCAACTGCTGAATCTTCTGGTCATCGAATTCAGCCACCACCCGGGGGTCGAAATTACAGAAAGCCTTGCGGTAACCCTCACGCCTGTTCAGCACCGTCGCCCAGCTCAATCCGGCCTGGGCGCCCTCAAGTATCAAGAATTCGAATTGTTGCCGGTCATTGCGAACAGGCACACCCCACTCATGGTCGTGATAGTGGTAATACAGATCGTTGCCACCTTCTACCCAGCGGCAGCGGGACTTTCCGTCATCCAAAACACTCATGGGATACCCCGGGGTTCATCACTTCAAAATAAAAACGGCCCGTGACCTTTGCAGGTCACGAGCCGAACTTTAGCGCGTGCCACATGGTGTGGCACAGGGTCGGGCGTTATTCTTTATCGCCGCCGCACTTGCCCTCGGCTTTGTCGGCTTTTTCACCACCGCACTTTCCTTCACCGCACTTTCCTTCACCACATTTGCCTTCGGCCTTGTCGGCTTTCATGGCTTCGCCGCACTTTCCTTCACCGCATTTGCCCTCGGCATGGGCGGCTTTTTTATGGTCACAATTTTCTTCATCGCACTTGTGCTTGCTGTGGCCGGCTTTCATGCCTTCACCGCACTTGCCTTCAGCATGGTGAGCTTTCATGGCTTCACCACACTTGCCCTCACCGCATTTACCCTCGGCTTGTTTGGCTTTCATGGCTTCGCCACACTTGCCTTCACCGCATTTGCCTTCGGCTTCAGAGGCCTTTTCGCCTCCAGCACCCTCGGTGCCCGAGGCAACCATGTAGCCCGAAGACAGGCCAGCCATCGCAAACGGGCCAGTATCGGCGTTGGCAGTGACGCTAAGGCCACCGGCCAGGGCGGCGCTGACTGCAATTGCAACAGGCTTCAACAAATTCATCTTTCTCATCTTTGCATCTCCTCGATTATTGCTCGCCTTTTGGGCGAATCACTACTGCGCAATCGGAGACACTGGTATCTCAGATACCCCAATACACGCGGGTTATATTTGTCCTGGCATTTCCCGGGAAACGACTCACGGGTCTGCTCTTGGAATTTCAAACAATCATGCACGTAACGACGGTAATTTGCAGTGTTTAGTTTGGAATAAGTCCACTACAAATCTTATTCTAAAAACGGATATTTCTATTTTATTATAAAAATCAGCGTGTTATATATCAACGTCCGACCAGGAAATCTTTCTGGCCCGCGGGGTGAGAACCTGCCAGGACCAGCCCCTGTGACCGGGAAATGCCAGCTAAAAGCATAATCCGACAAATCCGTCACCCTCGGAAACCACGGGCGGAAACTTCTCTCCGAATCTGTTAAAAATGTCTTAAATCGATTCTGAGGATAAGGTTAATGACAACTAAGTACCCCGGTGAGTTCCCTGACGTTCGGCCTCGCCGCATGCGACGAGACGCGTTTTCAAGAAATATGATGCGTGAATCGACGCTGACCGCCCACGATTTGATCTGGCCGGTATTCGTCGTGGAAGGCAGCAATGAACGGCAGGAAATTCCGTCCATGCCCGGGGTAGAACGGTTATCTATCGACCTGCTCCTGAAAAAGGCCAGGGAAGTCTCGGATCTCGGCGTCCCCGCCATCGCCTTGTTCCCGGTACCGAACCCGGATACCAAGAGCGACAACGGATGCGAGGCCTACAATCCTGACGGACTGGCTCAACGAACCGTGCGAGCGCTGAAAGCCGCGATACCCGAGATGGGCGTGATCACCGACGTGGCGCTGGATCCTTTCACCAGCCACGGTCAGGACGGCCTGATCGACGAAAACGGCTACGTGATGAACGACGAGACTGTCGAGGTACTGGTACGCCAGGCCCTGTCTCACGCCGAAGCCGGTGTGGACATCGTGGCTCCCTCGGACATGATGGACGGTCGCATAGGCGCCATCCGCCAGGCATTCGAGGAAGCCGGCCATATTCATACCAAGATTCTCGCCTACAGCGCCAAGTACGCCTCATCCTTTTATGGCCCGTTCAGGGACGCCGTGGGCTCCGCCGGAAACCTGGGTGTGAGCAACAAGGACACCTATCAGCTGGATCCGGGTAACAGCAACGAAGCGATTCGGGAAACTGGCCTGGACATCCGCGAGGGCGCCGACATGGTCATGGTCAAGCCCGGTATGCCTTACCTGGACATCGTGCGCCGGGTAAAGGACAGCTTTGGTATGCCCACCTTTGTTTACCAGGTCAGCGGCGAGTACGCCATGCTCAAGGCCGCCAGCCAGAATGGCTGGCTGGACGAGCGCAAGGTAGTAATGGAATCCATGCTGTCCTTCAAGCGTGCCGGCGCCGATGCGGTGCTGACCTATTACGCCCCGCAAGTCGCCGCATGGCTGGCTGAAAAATGAGCCAGGACTGGGGAGCTGGTCTGAGGCTTGGGGTGGTAGGCCATCCCGTGGAACACAGCCGCTCCCCTCGGATCCACGAACTGTTCGCCAAACAGTTCGGGCTGCCCCTGGAATACCCACTGTTTGACGTACTGCCTGCTGATTTCGCCGCCTTCGTAAAACACCGGGAAGAGGCGCACCAGAGTGGAATGAACGTCACCCTGCCACACAAGCAGGCGGCCCATGCCCTGTGCGAAGTCCTCACCGACCGGGCATGGCAAGCCGGGGCGGTCAACACCCTGTGGTGGGAAGGCCATGTGCTGCACGGCGATAACACCGACGGTATCGGCCTGGTCCGTGACCTGACCCTGCACCAGGGCGTGGAACTCAAGGGAAAACGAATCATGGTGGTGGGCGCAGGCGGCGCCTGCCGGGGAATTCTCGGCCCCCTGCTCAATGCCGGAGTGTCATCGATCATTATCAGCAATCGCAGCACCGATCGCGCCCGGGCCCTGGCCGAGGTATTTGCCGAGGAAGGCGAACTAGGCTGGTGCGGCCTTGAACAAGCCCATCAGCACAGCGTTGACTTGCTGATAAACGCCACGTCTTGCGGCCACCGGGGCAGCTTCCCGGAACTGTCCGGCGACCTGGTGGGAGCTGACACGGTTTGCTATGACCTGAGTTATGGACCCGCTGCCCTGCCATTCCTGGACTGGGCCACGAAGAACGGCGCACGTATGGCCGTTGACGGCCTGGGAATGCTGGTAGAACAAGCCGCCGAGTCCTTCCACACCTGGACCGGACTGAAGCCTGACACCAAGGCGGTACTAGGCACGTTGCGAGAGGAGTCGCTCCGCCCCTAGCCCCCGGCCACCGCCGGGATAATGAAGATCTCATCGCCGGTTTCTATCCGGGATTCCAGTCCCTGCCTGTCACGCACGTTTATTTCACCCAGGAACACATTCACGTGACGCCGCAGGTTTCCCTCGGGTCCAAGTATGCGTGCGCCTGCCAGGGGATGCTCACGGGCCAGTTCACCCAAGGCCTGCCTCACGGTTCCACCAGCCACCGTAATCCTCTCCTGGCCGCCCACAAACTCTCTCAGGGCCAGGGGGAGATGCACTGTCACCATGTTGGCAGGCTCGTTCATCGCCAGATCACATCCACCAGGGGATTCGCATCCCGTTTCATACAGGCCAGTATCACCCGGTCAAATCGGCTGCTGCGCTCCAATGCCAGGTGGGCCGCCTCACGGGCCATGGCTTCCCTGGCCTCATCGTCCACCATATTGATAACCGGGATCACCGTGTATCCCTCACTGCCCTTTAGCAGCCCACGCTCATCACTGAACAGGGTGGCCAGGTGTTGTGGAGAAAAGACATCTCCGGGCCGGGTTCCGCACAGGGCGTGTATCTGCTCCAGGCGCAGGGCAATGCGCTCGTCCAGGGGTTCACCCAGGGCGCGGGCGGAGGCCAGCATCAACACCGTGGTGGCCCCGTCGGGAATCACAGGCTCATCCTCCCTGGGGGATTTCAGCCAGCGCATGCGCGCCCCATCGGCTTTCACAAATGTAGCGTCAAAACCGCCCATCTCATGCAGTTTCCTGACCAGGGAAATTGGCAGGCCACGCAAGCGGGCAGGTTTGTCACCGGTTCGTGCATAGGCAACACAACCGGGGCCCTCGCTGGCCAGCACCCGCTGTTCAAGCTCCGGAAGCTCGGACACGATTTCCAGGGCATTCAATTCGGCCGGAAAATACGTGGTGTAGGAGGTGGCTGTGACCCCAACCCTGCCCGGGTGCTCACGGGCCAGTCGATACAAAGTGCTCTTCTTGCCCCCGGCACCCACCGCACAGACGATACCCTCACGGGCATTAAACGCGTCCAGCAACGCACTCAAGAGTCACCGCCATGCTGAGTCAAATCCAGGGCCTTCACGCACAGCACCCTGGGCAGGTAACTGGCCAACAGCTCCCAGTTTCCAGCTCCATCGGGGCTGCCAAAAACATGACCGCTGGTGGTACCGAAATACACGCCGCAGTCCGGACGGCTGTCGGTACACATGGCCTGCCTGAGTACACTCACGTAGGCATGCTCCTGGGGCAATCCGCGACTGGCCGACTGCCAACTGCCGCCACCGTCATCACTTCGGAACACCCGCAGCTTTCCGTCCACCGCGGCACGCATATGGGAACCGGACTCCGGCACCTGGAACACGGTGTCCGCACAAGATGGCGATACCGCCAGCGCATAACCAAAATCACTGGGCAGGCCGGCGGTAATTTCACGCCAGTTCAGGCCAAAGTCATCGCTGCGATACAGACCGTTGTAGCACTGGCGGTACAACCGGGAAGGCTCGCTGGGCGCCTGGACCACCCGGTGCACGTTATGCCCCAACTCGGGAAACTCTCCGGGCAGATTCTCGGCACGCACGCCACGGTTGGCAGGCTCCCAACTCTGGCCGCCGTCCTCGCTACGGAATACTCCACCGGCGGACACCGATGCCACCATGCGCCGGGTATCATCCGGATCGATACGAATCGAATGCACAGAAAAACCACCCCGGGCCGGTTCCCAGCGATTGCGGGTGGGATGGTTGTTCAACCCTTTCACCGGCTCCCAGGTATTCCCTGCATCAGGACTATAGAACAACCCTGCCGGGTCTATGCCGGCATAGACGCCATGACCCTGGGGCATGGTTGCAAGAAACCAGATGGCCTTCAGGCTGGGAGAAAAACTGCCGGGCTTGTGGTGAGGGGTATTCTCCAGCGACTGCCAGTTATGCCCCTGGTCGTGACTTGCATAGATGTGAGCGCCCCAGATCGGATGATTGGTCGATACCAGCAGATGAGCCGAATGCTCCGGGGACTGCACGATATGCATGATCTCATTGCCAGCCATGAATGGACCGCTAAGCTGCCAGTTACCGCGGACCGGGTCCGACTCGAGTCGGAACAGGCCTTTCCGGGTTCCCACCAGCAGAGTCACGGCCGATTCGCTCATTAGCGCTCCAGCAACCTGGGCATCAACTCCACCAGGTTGCAGGGCCGGGTGCGGTAATCCAGCTGGGCGTTAATCAATTCATCCCAGGCCGTGGCGCAGGCTCCGGTGGAACCGGGCACACAAAAAATGTAGGTCCCGTTGGCCACCCCGCCCAGGGCCCGGGACTGGATGGTGGAGGTGCGAATTTGCTGCAGGGAAATTGATCTGAATACCTCGCCGAAACCATCGATCTGTTTATCAAGCAAGGGCTGAACCGCCTCCGGCGTACCGTCCCTGCCAGTCACGCCGGTGCCACCGGTTGTGATCACCACCTGGGTATCCGGGTCGGCAATCCAGCGTGAGACAATGGCCCGTATTGCGTACACATCATCCGGGACAATTGCCTTCTCGGCGCAGCGATGGCCGGCTGAGGTCAATCGCTCCACCAACAGTTTCCCCGACTTGTCGGTGCTCTCATCCCGGCTATCCGAAACGGTGAGTACGGCAATATTCAGCGGTACAAAATCACGTGCATTTCCATCGCTATGCGCCATGGGTTCTCCTTGGGGTAATAAGCTGGCTCAGACCAGTCCGCGGAACGGCTGTACCTTCACCATGTCTCCCGGCTCAACCGCGCCGCGATCCTCTTCCAAAACAATAAAACAATTTGCTGCGGCCATGGAACTCAACACCCCGGCGCCCTGGTGGCGGGTGCCGGTAACCTGGTAATCCCCCTGGGCGTCACGCTGCAAAACCCCCCGCTGGAATTCCCGGCGGCCGGGCTTCTTTTTCAGTCGATGAGTCACCCGCGCGTCGAGCATTATTACCGGGTCCTCGACCCGGGCTCCGGTCATGGCCAGCAGGGCCGGCTGCACCAGTTGGTAAAACGTGGACATCACCGACACGGGATTGCCCGGCAAACCAAAAAAGCAGGCCCGACCAATGCGACCAAAGGTAAACGGGCGACCCGGTTTCATGGCCACCTTCCAGAAATTCACCTGACCGACTTTCTCAAGTATCTGGGTAACAAAGTCCGCTTCGCCCACCGAAACGCCGCCGGTGGTCACGATGGCATCCGCCTGTTGGGATGCCTTCATCAGCACCGACTCCAGTACATCCGGGTCATCGGGCACTACGCCCAGGTCCATGACGTCCATTCCCAACCGGGTCAGCACGCCGTAAAGAGTGTAACGATTACTGTCGTAAATCTGGCCTTCCTTGAGTGTCTCACCGATTCCGACAAGCTCATCCCCGGTAGAGAAAAATGCCACCCTGGGTCGGCGCAGCACCGACACGCGGCCAACCCCCAACGAGGCCAGCACACCCAGCATGGCTGGATGAATCACGATTCCTGCCCGGGCGCCCACCGCCCCCGCCGCAACGTCCTCACCCGCCGGGCGAACGTGCTGGCCGGCGCGATGCCGGTCATCAATTACGACGCCATCATCCACCCGTTCAACATGTTCCTGCATGACCACCGTATCGGTGCCCGCGGGCATGACTGCCCCGGTCATGATGCGGGCGCACTGGCCGGCCTCGACCCGGGCCTGCAAGGGCCTGCCCGCCCAGGCGGTGCCCACCAGTTGCAAGGTGCATTTACCTGCCTTGGGTAAATCCGAACCTGCCAGGGCGTAACCATCCATCGCCGAATTGGTATGCGCCGGGACATCCACGGCAGAGATCACATCCTCCGCCAACACCCTACCAAGAGCCTCCCGGATATCCAGAACCTCAACCTCGCTGACCGGCTCCACCACGGCCAGCACTTGCTCAAGCGCCTGGTGCAGGGGCATGGCGGTGTCGGCATGACTATCCGTGCAACAATCCCCAGGGGCCATAGGCTCTCCGTGACTCATTCTTTTACTCCACCTTGTGCTGCTGCCAGCCTGGCTTCCAGTTGCTCACGGTCAGCCGGTTCGTTGATGTTCAAAAACGTATCCTGGCAATCGCTGAAATCCACTTCCTGCATGGCATGCTGCCGGTACCATCGATCTATCTTGCGGTCGCCGGCGTCCAGGTAGGCCTGGAGACTTTCAAGCAGGTTACAGCGAATCATCGCAAACACCGGTTGCAGCCGTTGCCCATCGTGGGCGACAGCAATCTCGGCGCCCTGTTCACAAGCCTGCAACATACGCTGGGCCAGTAGCGGTGAAACCAGCGGCGAATCACATGGCGCGGTCAACAACCAATCGCCCCGCGCTGCCTGCATGCCACTGGCCATGCCGGCCAGGGGTCCCTGGAAGTCTCCGCTGCGATCCGCCACCACTGGATACCCCATGGCGCCGTATACATCCTGGTTGCGGTTGGCATTAATGATCAACTCATCAACCTGTTCCCGGAGACAATCAATCACCCAGGCAACCATGGGCTTTCCGGCAAGCTCCACCAGGCCCTTGTCCGATCCGCCCATACGCAGGGCACGGCCACCCGCCAGTACCAGGCCGGTAATCTGACCATTCATCGATTTGCTTGTCGTGTCCTGGCTTCCGGGCAAGATATTCTCCTTAGTGATCAACCATAGCATCGGGAAAAAACACCGGCGCCCCGTCAATAGCATAAGCGGCAATCAGCGCCTGCCCTCGAGTCGATACCAACCAATCAATAAAGGCCTGCCCGAGGCTCGCCCGAACATGGGGAAAGCGCTCCGGGTTGACCAGTATTACCCCGTAGGGATTGAACAGGCGAGGGTCGCCTTCCAGCACAATCCTCAGTTCGCCCTTGTTGCCAAAACTTGCCCAGGTCGCACGGTCGCTCAGCGCATAGGCGCCCATGGCGACGGCGGTATTCAAGGTGGCGCCCATGCCGGAACCGGTCTCCCTGTACCAGGCGCCGCTGTCCACCACCGGGTCCACCCCGGCCTCGGCCCAGAGACTGAGTTCCTTCTTGTGGGTACCGCTGTCATCTCCGCGGGATGCAAACAACGATTCCGAGCGAGCGATTGCCTGCAGCGCCTGCAACATATCCGCCTGACCGATCACCGAGGCTGGATCAGCGGCCGGCCCGACCAGCACGAAATCATTGTGCATTACCGGATAGCGACGCACTCCCAGTCCTTGTGCAACAAACGCATCTTCCGACGGTCGATGGTGCACCAGCAAAACATCCGCATCGCCGCTGCTTGCAAGACGAATCGCCTGTCCGGTTCCCACCGCAACAACCCGGACCTGGATGCCGGAGTCTCGGGTGAATTCTGGCAGGATGTAATCGAACAGCCCGGAATTCTCGGTAGAGGTGGTGGACGCCAGGACCAGGAAAGGTTGCTCCTCAGTGGCCGCGCAAAAATTTCCCAGTAATGCACCCGCAAGAGCCACGAATACAAACAAAAACTTTTTCATACTGACCTCTCTCATTCGAGTAATTCACCACGTAAAAATCGTCTCGCCTCGTCGGTCTTCGGTTCGGCGAAAAATTCGCTTGCCGAAGTGTGTTCCAGCAATCCTCCGCGGTGCAGAAACAGGACTTCATCCGCCAGTCGCCTGGCCTGCAAAATGTCATGGGTGGTCATGATGATCCGGGTGCCATCGGCGTCGGCGGCGCGAATCATTCCCTCTACCGCCGCGGTGGCGCCGGGATCGAGATTCGAGGTGGGTTCGTCCAGCAACAAAACCCGGGGGCGCAGCACTCTTGCCCGGGCGATACTCAGTCGTTGTTGCTCACCACCTGAGAGGGTGCGTGCCGGATGATCCTCCAGCTCCGACAGTCCGGCTTCTTTGAGCGCAGTGTCGATACGGGAACTTCGTTGCTCCCGTGGCACACCCATGATGGCCAGGGTATGAGCAATGTTGTCGGCAACCGTGCGCCGAAGCAAAACCGTTCGCTGGAAAACCATAGCCAGTTCGCGGCCTGCCTGTGACGGCGTACGGCCTGCCCAGCTGACGCTGCCGGAGCCAGGCTGCAGCAATCCGTGGCAGACCCGCAGCAACAAGCTTTTCCCCGCGCCATTGGGGCCAAGTATGACCGTGCGGACTCCATCCTCCAGGCGGAAATCAAGCTTGTTTAGCAAGGTCTTTCCACCGGCGTCATAGGAAAGATCCAGGACCTCCAGTGGCATCACCCGATTCGGTTCGATCGCCTTATCCATAACGCTTGCTCGCTGCATCACCGATCAGCACTGCCGCGGCGTTCACGCTGGCCGCGAGAATAATCAGTACGATGCCAAGGGCCAGGGCCAGGTTCAGATTTCCCTTGCTGGTTTCCAGGGCGATGGTGGTGGTCATTACCCGGGTAACGTGATTGATGTTGCCGCCAACGATAATCACCGCACCGACCTCGGCGCTGGCCCGGCCGAATCCTGCCAGCAGCCCGGTGAGCAGTCGAAAGCGACCGTCCCATAACAAGGTGGTGATTCTCTGCAAGTGTCCCGCGCCCAGTGAACACAGGTATTCATCATATTCTTCGTGCAGGTCTGAAATAGTCTGCCGGGTCAGGGCGGCGATGATTGGCGTGATCAGGATGCTCTGGGCGATAACCATGGCCGCGGGAGTAAAAAGAATCCCCAACTCACCCAGGGGTCCGGCGCGAGACAACAGCAGATAGACGACCAGGCCAACCACTACCGGTGGCAGGCCCATCGCGGCATTCAGCAAAATCACCGCTCCCCGGCGACCCGGAAATTTCACCAGGGCAACCGCAGCACCCAATGGCAGCCCTGCCAGTGCAGCAATCAGCACGGCGGAAAGACTGACCTTCAGGGACAGGGCAACAATTTCCACCAGGTCCGGATCCAGCCTGACGACCAGTTCAACGGCTGTGGCCACAGCGGAAAAAACCTCACTCATTGACTCGCCGCCTCCCCAGCGACATGTGCTCTAGTTTTACGAGCCGATTCGACAGACCTGCATACCTGCAAGTTGAGTGCCACTGCGGAGTATTGGGCTTTTTTCGAGGCCCTTCTACCCCGCTTTCCAATTCTCACCCCAAGTTTAGGGAAAAAACGGGTCAAATTGACGATATCCGAAGGTCTTATTGCGTCATCTTGTCCCAAAGAGTAGTTTTATGGGACATATCGAACTGTCGAACAACCATACGCGGGCCCGGCTCGAACCCAGGCTCCAGCGATAATAATGGGCAATCTGGCTGAGAAGATTGGATGCATATCCTGTTTTCCCGCCAGGACTGCCGACTAAGCAGGGTGAGATGACGAGGACGAAAAGGACTAACGGACACCAGGACACCCCCAGCAAAGAAGGCACCTGCAAACGGCTGTCGGTCATGCTGGTAGGGGGCGAACAAAATCATCGTTCACAGCTGCAGCAGCGGCTGGCCAGGCAGTGCGGACTGGTGGAGTCTGCGGACAACCTGGAAAAGGCCAGGCAGCTGGTAGCGCGCTGTCACTTCGATTTCCTGGTGGTGGATCCGGCGGACAATGGAGACTGGAGCCTGGACTGGATCCCCGCATTAAAGGGCTCATCCAGCATAATCCTCAGCGCCTACCGCCCCGATACCGAGCTGGCAATCAACGCCCTGCGTGCCGGTGTCAGCGATATCGTAAACCGCCCGGCACAGCCTGAGGATCTGATGGACGCCTTCAGGCGGCACCTCTCCATTCATGCTAAAGGGGTTGTTCCCAAGCCACCACGGCTGATTCATACGTCAAAGCACAGCTTGGTGGGAGAAAGCCCGTCAATCCGGCAGGTCAAGGCCTTGATCGAACGAATAGCGGCCTCACCGGCCACCGTGTTGATCCAGGGGGAAACCGGAACCGGCAAGGAACTGGTAGCGCGACTGCTACACCACAGCAGCGGACGTAATGGCAATTTCGTGCCGGTCAACTGCGGGGCAATTGCCCCCGAACTGCTGGAAAGCGAGCTGTTTGGACACACCCGGAGCGCCTTCACCAACGCTCACCAGGGCAGGGACGGACTTTTTGTCTCGGCACGTGGAGGCACGGTATTCCTGGATGAAATCAGCGAAATGCCTTTCGACATGGAAGTGAAGCTGCTGCGGGCCATCGAAGAAAGCGCGATTCGCCCGGTGGGTTCAGACCGGGAGGTGGCTATCGATTGCCGGATCGTGGCCTCCACACAGCACGAACTGACCACCCGTATAAAAATGGGCCAGTTTCGTGAAGATCTCTACTACCGCTTGAACGTAATTCATATCGACCTGCCATCTCTGCGCAGCAGACGAGAGGACATTCCGGCGCTGGTGGACCACTTCATCGCGAGCCTGTCAGCAGAACTGGCGGTGCCTCCAGTACCCATAAGCCAGAGAACCCTGGACACCCTCCAGGCTCATACCTGGCCTGGAAATGTGCGAGAGCTGAAGAATGTCCTGGAACGGACGCTACTGCTGGGCATCCCGCCGGAGGAATCCCTGCAACTGCTAACTGAAACCAGCGCGGAGGACCAGTCCGACTACTCCCTGGACTGGACCCTGGAGCAGGTTAAGCAACGCCACATGGCCCAGGTGCTCGAGGCCAGCGGTGGCAACAAATCCGAAGCGGCCCGCCGCCTGGGGATCTCTCGCAAGACCCTCGAGCGAAAGCTGCCTGCAGAACCAGGCAATCACTAGGCGAGCTATCCGCCGACAACTTTTTCCGGGACGGAACACCACAATGAGCGAAATTACACTGGACGAGGATCGACTGAATATGGAGATTCGGAAATTCCTCAAGACGGTCGGCGTCACCTCCCAGCGGGAGATCGAAAAAGCGATTCGCGCTGCCGCCGGACAAGGCACGCTGAAAAACGGCGGAATCGCCGCGAAGATCACTCTCGAGGTGCCTGAACTGGGGCTATCCCACGTGATTGAGCACGAACTTCACCCCAGGAATGACGCCTAGGTCGGCCAGACCAGCTTCCCCAGTTCCTTGAAATCGTAGCCGCCCAGCATCTGGGCCAGGCGCTGACATTCCGGCGCCCGCAATTGTTCCAGTAACTTCTGGAACAGGGTTCGGAAGAAAATCCCCCGGGGCATGGCCAGATCGAATGCCTCTGCACCGATAGGAATAAAGTCCAGTCCGAATTCGGCAGCTGTCGCACGAACGCCCAGCGCCACATCTGCCTGGCCCATGGCTATCATGCTCGCCCCATCGCGCTCCGACAGGGCCTGGCAAGTCACCCTGCGAGCAGCCGGATTCAATCCATGCCGGGTGGTGATTTCCTGCAGGAAGCGGTTGGACCCCGCCCCTTCCTGGCGCATTACCCAGCGCACCTCTGAGGAAAACAAATCGCTGATGTCCGACTCGGCGGTCCACATACCCGGCACCACGATCAACCCCTGGTCCCGCAAGAACAACCTCACCAGTACCCACTCATGGTGCTGGGCATATTGCTTGAGCAAGGCCGGGTGACGCATGAGGCTTTCCTCGGCAGGACCCCAGTGCAAGGCACAGATATCCGCCCTGCGGCGGGCGAGCAGGGACAGTCCAAGCTGGGTGCTGGTCGATGTGCAGCCAATCAGGGCGCGGGCCTGGATCTGGTTGGATACCTGCATGATCGCCCTGGCCAGCAGTGGATCATCACTGCCGGCGATAATCATCCTGTCAGTGAGCAGCCCACCATGGCTGGATTCGAGTATCCATTGGTCCACCAGGTCCCGTGGGAAAAGCCATTTTCCTGTGAGCTTGCTGGCCGGAATCTTTCCCTCGTTGACCAGGGAATACACTTTTTTCTCGTTAATGTTCAGATACCGGGCGACCTGGCGAACACTCATAAACCGCGGCAGCGGCTCCATGGGCACGCTACCGGACTCTGCGGCCGCCCTGAATGGCCCTTCCAATCTGCGGCTGATTGTTGCTATCCCCATATGCGGTGTCCTGATGTTGACGGCACCGTAATCATCTCCGATCACCGGTGCTCAACAAGCAGCGATGCAAAAAGTATTCCCTGAACCGCAGAACGACCAAGCGCCCTACTGGATCGCCTGTTCAACCATGCGGAAACTCAAAAGATAGTGACAAAATGTCCCAGCCTATCTACCCCGTGGCGCATTTTGTCCCTGCATTCCCGGCATAAACCCCAATGGGATTACCGGCCACGGGAACTAACACCGAAATCGCGCTTGGTACGCAACTTGCTTCGTCCTAAAGGCAGTCGCGCATCCAGCGACAGGGAGCGCTGCCTGACCCGCGCTAAACGCTGGGGAAAACTTGTAAGAACTGGAGGCTGTCCAAAGATTTATGAGCAACCAACTGACCATACCGGTTTCCGTGATCATGCAGACCAAACAGGTCAAGCAGGGGCAATGGAGTGTCGCCAGTTGGGAGGCTGTCGGCGTCATGCCCTTCGACCCCGAATCCGGCGTCCAGCGCAAACAACTGATGCGCGATGGGGCCGACCTGCAGCATTACCTGTGGTCCGGGTTCCGGATGTGCCTTTATCGAGATGGCGCTGAAAACTACTGGTACAACCTGGTTGGAAACAATCCCTCCCTGTATGTGCTCTGTCATGAAGATCCGAATGGCGATGTAGAGCCGTTTGCGGTGACCGCAAACCACGATGAGGCAAGTGCCGGCATAGAGGGTGACGATCGCGTCTACTCGGTACCGATAGCTCCGGAAATCTACCGGCAACTGGAGAGTTTCGTGGTGCAACACTATGTGCCCAAGGAAAAGTCGGTTCGGAAGCGCAAGAAGTGGCTGGACGAGAAGCCCTCATGAGTGAATCAGACCAGGATCCCAGGGAACTGGAAACCGCGGACCCGGACGTCCCGGCGGAAGATTTCATATCCCGATGGTCCCAGCGCAAGAGCGAGGCCCGGGAGCCACAGGCGGAGCCCAAGGCGGAGGCGGGTGAGGCTGTCGAAACAGAGCAACCTGTGCTCACCGACGCCGATATGCCCCCCCTGGAAAGCCTGGACCAGGACTCGGATTTCAGCGGTTTTCTCTCTGCAGGGGTGAGTGAAAAATTACGCAAGACGGCCCTGCGAAAAATGTTCCATGGAGCAAAGTTCAATATCACCGACGGGATGGACGACTACGCCGAGGACTATTCAATCTGGGTACCCCTGGGCGATGTGGTGACCTGTGATATGAAGCACGCTATAGAGCGTATGAAAGAAAAACTGCAGCAAACCCTTGACGATGCAAAAGAAAAACTCACCGATGACTCCCCTGCCGACAATGAAGCGGCGGACGAAATCGAAGATCTGCCGGACGAGACCAAGAACAGCAACTTGAAGACGGAGACACAGGATGACCAAGGCCAGTCATGAACTTCCCAGCACCGGCGCCAATGGCGCTGCACGAGCCAGGGCACTGGCCGGGGAGCCGCAACACGAGTTCACTCCTACCTCTCTGGTCAACTACGTCTCCCAGGGACGTTTGCTGATTATCGGCCCAGACTCGGATTGCCTGTCCACGGCGGCAACACTACGGGACGATCTGGAATGCACGCTCTGGGTGCCCTCTGATACGCCTCCTGTTACCTCCCTGGAAAACGGCTTTCGCGTCATCCGTGGTGGGCGGCCCGCACTGAAAGGCGCATTGGGGCAATACAAAATCTCGGTAATCCAGCCCGATGATGCGTCGCCGCTGGACAAGAAACTCCTGGAGTACGACCTGGTGCTGGACCAGGGGTCGCCCAGGTTGATTGACGCGGAAATCCTGCCTGTCGGCTATTACTCCCCATCCAGCCCCGAGAGCCTGGAACGGGACCTCAAGCTTCTCCCGGGCATGACCGGTGAATTCGAAAAGCCAAAATATTTCCAGTACAACCCGGACATTTGCGCTCACGGACGCAGCGGCGTACCCGGGTGCACCCGCTGCCTGGATGCCTGTCCGGCGGTGGCCATTACATCGCTGGGCGACACGGTAAGCGTGGATCCCTATTTATGCCAGGGCGGTGGCAGTTGTGTTGCGGCCTGCCCTACCGGCGCCATGACCTACGCCTTCCCCAAGGTCAGCGAGCTGCTGGGCCACATACAAACACTGCTTACCGCCTACCAGGAAGCCGGCGGAGAGGACCCCATCCTGTTGTTTCACGACGGCTGGAGCGGCATGGCAATTTATGGCGGGTTGGCAGAGTCGCTGTCCGAGCGAATCATCCCTGTTCAACTCGAAGAAATTGGCTCCATCGGCATGGACGCCTGGATGGCCAGCCTGGCGTTTGGTGCGGCGGGCGTGCTGATGGCGGTGACTGGCGGCACACCGGCCAGGATGCGCTCCGAACTGGCCGACCAGATCAGTTTTTCCCAGCCCATTCTCCAGGGCATGGGATATCCCGAAGACTGCCTCGGGCTGGTGGATGTAGAACAACCTGACGCCGCCGGGCGGCTTGGAGACTCGCTTCCTCGTTCCCAGGTGAAGCGGGCGGCGCGTTTCGTGCCCCAGGAAGACAAGCGGACCACCCTGCGCAACGCATTTAACCACCTGTATTCCCAGGCCGGCTCCACCCGAAAATCGGTGGATTTACCTGCTGCGGCGCCATTCGGTGATATTCGCGTGGACAAGCAGGCCTGCACCCTGTGCATGGGATGTGTGGCGGTTTGCCCCACCAAGGCCCTGCGTGACGGCGCCGACCTGCCCCAGCTCAAGTTCATGGAGTGGGACTGCGTGCAGTGCGGCCTGTGTGAAAAAGCCTGCCCCGAAGATGCCATCACACGGCATGCCCGGTTTGTGTATGACAACGACAAGCGCCACCAGGTGCGGCTGCTGAATGAGGAGCAGCCCCTGTGCTGCATCGTCTGTGGCAAGGCCTTCGCCACCCAGTCCATGCTGAAAGTCGTCAGCGAGAAACTGGATGGCCACTGGATGTTCCAGACAGAGGACGCCAAGCGACGGCTGTACATGTGTGAACACTGCAGGGTGAAGGACATGATGCAGTCCCAGGCTGATAAGTCTGACATGCCCATTTAGTCCCCAATTGCCAACATATGACTCAGGTTGAGCCAAATTGTCGCAGCCGGGTCACAAAAATTTGAATTATTTGAAGTTATAGGTTCGTTTTACTCCGATATTTCCAAAAATACTTGGCCCACAACTTGCTTTTATTTAGGTCTGAATAGACCAAGAAGGTGACGATTGTCCGAAGCACCCCAGACCAGTGAAGCCGAAGTCCGGCAATCGGGTGGCCCCACAGAGGCCCCCGAGGATGTGTTGCGCGCCAACACCTATAGTCTGCTTGCCCATTTACTGTCCGCACCACCGGTTGAAGACAGCCTGAACCTGCTCTCCCGGATCGATGCACAAGACAGTGAGTCAGGAGACTTGCTGGGTGCAGCATGGCAAATGCTGCGCCAGGCCGCAGGCCGATCCGACACGGCAGAACTCAATGACGAGTATCACGATCTGTTTACCGGCATGGGCCGAGGCGAACTTATGCCCTTCGGCTCCTGGTACATGACAGGATTTCTGATGGAGCAGCCCCTGGCCAAGCTTCGGGGTGATTTGCTTGAACTGGGATTCGCGCGCCAGGAAGGGGTAACCGAGCCTGAAGATCACGCAGCAGCCCTGTGCGAAGTCATGTCCATGATTACCACCACTGACCTGGCTGCCCAGGGCCAGTTTTTCCAACGCCACATCGCAACCTGGATGCCGCGCTTTTTCCGCGACATGCAGGAAGCATCCGCCGCGCGTTTTTACCGCGCGGTGGGGCAACTGGGTGAGCAATTTATGGAAGTGGAGAAGGAATACCTCCGCTTTTGGGAGCCGTCAGAGCCAGCTAACGCTGGGGAACGGCAAAACTGAAATATCGAAACCGATGACGACCAAGCAGTCTGATTGAGGAGAGTGTAATGACCCGGGAATCGCAAGTGGATAAGAAAAGCAGGCGAACATTCCTCAAGGAACTTGCGGTAGCCGGTGGTGCGGCAGCCGTAGTATCTGCCGCCGGCACGGCAAATGCGGAACCAACACCTGTTGCAACCAATGAAAAGCCCCATGCCAAGGGCTACCACCTCACGCCGCACATCAATCGTTATTACCAAAAGGCCCGCTTCTGATTGAAGTGACCGATGTGCTGATGCGTTAAAGAACTACAGTGAGGAGTCTCAGCGATGAAGCTGACAAAAAAACGAGACCTTAGCCCTGATGGAACCACAGTTCCTTTAAAAGGAATCCTTGGTAGCGCGATCGACAGGCGCACCTTTTTACGTCGCACCAGCCTGGCTGTTGGCGGCGGTGCAGTAGCCGGAGCACTGCAACCGGTCATGATGCGGCGCGCTGAAGCGGCAGCCGGTGCGGCCGGAGGCGAAACCGAAATTCGTAAATCGGTTTGTACGCACTGTTCTGTCGGCTGCGGCGTTGTTGCAGAAGTGCAAAACGGCGTATGGACCGGACAGGAACCGGATTTTGATTCCCCGTTCAACCTGGGTGGTCATTGCGCCAAGGGCGCATCGGTTCGCGAGCATGGACACGGTGAACGCCGTTTGAAACATCCCATGAAGCTCAGTGGTGGCAAATGGAAGCAGGTGTCCTGGGACGAGGCCATCAACGAGATTGGCGACAAGGTGCTTGATATTCGCAAGCGCTCAGGCCCTGATTCGGTGTACTGGCTGGGCTCCGCCAAATTTAATAACGAGCAGGCTTACCTGTTCCGCAAATTTGCCGGCCTGTGGGGCACGAACAACGTGGACCACCAGGCGCGAATTTGTCACTCCACCACCGTGGCAGGCGTAGCGAATACATGGGGCTACGGCGCCATGACCAATTCCTACAACGACATGCATAACAGCAAGGCGATGTTCTTCATCGGCAGTAATGCCGCGGAAGCCCACCCGGTTGCCATGCAGCACATTCTGAAAGGCAAGGAAAACGGCGCGAAGATGATCGTGGTTGACCCGCGTTTCACACGTACCGCCGCCCACGCCGACCAGTTCATGCGGATTCGTCCCGGAACCGACGTGCCGCTGATCTGGGGAATGCTGTACCACATCTTCGAGAACGGCTGGGAAGACAAGGAATACATCCGCCAGCGCGTGTTCGGACTTGACGAGATCCGCAAGGAAGTCGCCAAGTGGACTCCGGACGAGGTGGAAAGAGTCTCCGGCGTACCTGGTGACCAGGTGAAACTGGCGGCCCAGACCATGGCCGAAAATCGACCCGGAACCATCGTCTGGTGTATGGGCGGCACCCAGCACACCATCGGTAACAACAACACCCGCGCCTACTGCGTGCTGCAACTGGCACTGGGTAACGTGGGCGTTTCCGGCGGCGGCGCCAACATCTTCCGCGGCCACGATAACGTGCAGGGCGCAACTGACCTTGGAATCCTCTCTCACACGCTGCCCGGCTACTACGGCCTGGCAGAAGGCTCCTGGGCCCATTGGGCACGAGTCTGGGGTGTGGACTTCGACTGGCTGAAGGGTCGTTTCGACACCGGCTACATGGACACCAAGACCGGGGACGAGGATGGGGCAATGGGCATTCCTTTTGCCAACCCCATGAACTCGGCCGGCATACCGGTATCGCGCTGGATTGACGGTGTGCTGGAAGACAGCCGCAACATTGACCAGCGAGACAATCTGAAAGCGATGTTCTTCTGGGGACATGCTCCCAACAGCCAGACCCGCGGCCCGGAAATGAAGAAGGCCCTGGAAACCCTGGAACTGGTAGTGGTCGTCGATCCCTACCCGACCCACACGGCTGTAATGCCTGATCGTCAGGAAGGCATGTACCTGCTGCCCGCAGCAACCCAGTTCGAGACTTACGGATCGGTTACCGCGTCCAACCGCTCATTCCAGTGGCGCGACAAATTGATCGAACCATTGTTTGAAGCACTGCCCGATCACACCATCATGTACAAGATGGCCAAGAAGCTGGGCTTTGCTGACGAGCTGTTCAAGAACATACAGGTCAACAGCGCTGACGAGCCCCTGATCGAGGACATCCTGAGAGAAATCAATCGCGGCATGTGGACTATCGGCTATACCGGCCAGAGTCCAGAAAGACTGAAGCTGCAGTTGCTTAACAAGCACACCTTCAACACCACGACCTTGTTAGCCGAAGGTGGTCCTTGCGATGGCGAGTACTACGGTCTGCCGTGGCCATGTTGGGGCACGCCGGAAATGAAACATCCGGGCACTCCGATACTCTACGACACCAGCAAGTCTGTAGCGGATGGCGGACTGAATTTCCGCGCCCGTTTCGGTGTCGAGTTCGAGGGCAAGAACCTGCTGGCCGAGGACTCCTACAGCGTAGGCGCAGAGATTCAGGACGGTTATCCGGAATTCAGTGCGGACATGCTCAAGCAGTTGGGCTGGTGGAAAGACCTGACCGCGGAAGAAAAAGCTGCCGCGGAAGGAAAGAACTGGAAGACCGACCTGTCTGGCGGTATTCAGCGTGTAGCCATCGCTCACGGTTGTGCACCATTTGGCAACGCCAAGGCGCGCGCCATCGTCTGGACATTCCCGGATCGAGTGCCGATTCATCGCGAACCCCTGTACACGTCACGGCGTGACCTGGTGGAAAAATATCCCACCTACGAGGATCGCAAGAGTCACTATCGTCTACCCACCCGTTATGCATCTATCCAGGCCCAGGACAAGACATCTGAGTATCCCTTGATCCTGACCAGCGGAAGATTGGTTGAATACGAGGGTGGCGGCGATGAAACCCGCTCCAACCCCTGGTTGGCTGAGCTGCAACAAGAGATGTTCGCCGAGATTCATCCCGGAGACGCCAATGACACCGGCATCCGTGACGGCGACTGGATCTGGCTCGAAGGTGCGGAAGGTGCAAAGGTGAAAGTTCGGGCCCAGATCACCGAGAGAGTCGGACGCGGCGTGGTATTTATGCCATTCCACTTCGCCGGCTGGTATGAAGGCAAGGACCTGCTCGACAAGTATCCGGAAGGCGCGGCACCTTATGTGCGCGGCGAGGCGGCCAACCAGGCCTTCACCTACGGTTATGACTCGGTTACCCAGATGCAGGAAACCAAGTGCACCCTTTGCAAGATCAGCGCGGCCTGAGGAGGATATAGATCATGGCAAGAATGAAATTTCTTTGTGATGCCGAGCGCTGCATTGAATGCAATGGCTGCGTAACAGCATGTAAAAACGAGCACGAAGTCCCGTGGGGTGTGAATCGCCGTCGCGTGGTCACTTTGGATGACGGCGTACCGGGTGAGAAATCCATCTCGGTGGCCTGCATGCATTGCAGCGACGCACCTTGCGCCGCTGTGTGTCCCGTCGACTGCTTCTACACCACCGACGATGGCATCGTTCTGCACGACAAGGACCTGTGCATTGGCTGCGGCTACTGCTTCTACGCATGTCCTTTCGGCGCGCCACAGTATCCCCAGAAAGAGGCCTTCGGGGTCAGGGGAAAAATGGACAAGTGCACCTTCTGCGCAGGCGGTCCCGAGGAAGATGGATCCCAGGCCGAGTTCGAGAAATACGGCCGGAATCGTATCTCCGAGGGCAAACTGCCACTATGTGCAGAGATGTGCTCGACCAAGGCGCTCCTGGGAGGTGATGGCGACATGGTGGCTGACATCTATCGCGAACGCGTCCTGAAGCGGAGCTCTCGTCCCCAAACCTGGGGCTGGGGAGTTGCTTACAAGGCTGACAGCTAGGCCGTGGCATTCCGGGTCGGCCTGGCCGACCCGGTAAACCACCGCACAGCACTAAGGAGAATCGTGATGCGAAAAGTAACCGTTACCCTGTTAATCATGGCCTCTTTCGCCATGGGGGGTTGTTACGAGGATACCGACATTACCCTGCATGACCCGGGGGTCTATCGGGGCACCACAGATCCATTGCTGGCAAAGCAGGCCAATCCGGAACAGCAGGCCAAGTTGGCCGCGCGTTTCCTGGAAGGGCAGTCAGACCGCTAGGACGGAACAACGACAAAAGAGGCTCTGCAGATGCACTTGCTGAAACAACAGGAAGCAAAGACTGTAGAGCACAGGAGGACTTGAGGCGATGGCCGAACGAGCAAACACCACCTTAAATGGGCGGGATCCGAGGCGCAGCAGGCGCATTCTGTTCTGGAGCCTTGCCCTGTTACTGCTCAGCACCATGGCGCTACCGATGGCCGGTTACCTGGTCACCGGAGTGAATAGCGTCGAGGCCGCAGCACAACAGGATTCCAGCAGCAATCCCAGATCTGAATTCTGGCGTGCCGTACGTGGCAGTGAACCTGGCGTTACCCAGGTAAAAGGCCAGGAAACCAACGTGCTGATTCAGAACGGCGGACAGAACTGGAGAGAGATTCGACAGGGACCATTAACCACCTACGGAGCAATTGCCCTGGGCGTGGTGATCCTGTTGATAGTCATTTTCCAGGCAGTTGTCGGGAAAGCGAAGCTGGAGACACGAACAGGCAGGACGGTTACACGCTGGTCAATGGTCGATAGGATATTGCACTGGTATGTAGCAATCCTGTTTATCATTCTCGCGATAACCGGTATGGCGACACTGTACGGGCGAGAGGTCTTGATACCCCTCATGGGCAAGGAGGGCTTTGCGGCCTTCGCAGCCCTGGCTAAACCCGTGCACAATTACCTGTCGCTGTTCTTCACCGCTGGCGTAACCATCATGTTGCTGAAGTGGATCTCACAGAACATTCCCAATTCCAGTGACATTAAATGGATACTCACCGGCGGCGGATATTTCGATGGCGTTCACAGGCCTGCAGGCTTCGTGAATGGCGGCGAAAAGATGTGGTTCTGGATTCTCTTCTGGGGAAGCGTTGCGATGGTTGGATCAGGTATCTTCCTGCTGTTCCCCAACCTGGACTGGACCCGGGAAACCATGCAGCTGGCAAACATCATCCACGGCATCAGCAGCCTGGCGTTAATCGCCGGCAGCATCGGCCATATCTACCTTGGCACCATCGGCAACGAAGGCACCCTGGAAGGCATGATCACCGGTGAAGTCGACGAAGCGTGGGCAAAGCAACACCATGGCCTGTGGCTTGATGAGGTTAAGGGAGAGTCGCCCAGCATTTCTGGCGGCGCAGCTCGCCCCTCTCCTGCGGCACCTGAAAAATAAAGGGCCCTGGAGGCACTAAAAAGAAAAGGGGCGCCTGGCGCCCCTTTTTTTATTCCTGATAACCCTTGTTCACCACGTTACGAATTCCAGATCTCTGCCAGCGCCTCAACCTTGCAGGCGCAATATTTAAACTCGGGTATCTTTCCGTAAGGATCAAGCACCGGATTGGTCAGCTTGTTGACCGCGGCCTCGGCATAACAGAAGGCAATGAACACCGCCCCGTCCGGTACCGCATCATCACAACGCGCCTTGAGTTCAATTTCTCCGCGGCGTGTAGTCACCCGAATCGGCCCACCAGGCTCCACGCCCAGCGCCTGCAACTGCCTGGCTGACAAACTGGCCACCGCTTCGGGTTCCAGCTCATCCAGCACTGCCGTTCTGCGGGTCATGGTCCCGGTATGCCAGTGCTCCAGTTGCCGCCCGGTGGTCAGCACCAGGGGATACTCGGCATCGGGAACCTCGGCCGGTGGGGTGGGAACGGTGGGGACCAGCAATGCCCGGCCGCCCTCCCTGGGGAATCCGTTTCCGAAAACAATATCCGTACCGGGCTGATCTTCCGCAGGACACGGATAAGTTACGAATCCTTCTCTTTCCAGCCGGTCCCAGGAAATATTCGCAAACGATGGCATCAACGAGCCCATCTCGGCAAAGACATCCCTGGGGTGGCTGTAATTCCAATCCAGACCCAAACCCCGGGCAAGCTCCTGGATAATCCACCAGTCCTGTTTCGCCTCACCGGGAGGATCCAGCGCCGGCCTGCCCAGTTGCACCTGGCGGTTGGTATTGGTGACCGTTCCATCTTTTTCAGGCCAGGCAGAAGCCGGCAGCACGACGTCCGCGTGGAAGGCGGTTTCTGTCATGAACAGGTCCTGGACCACCAGGTGTTCCAGCTTGGCCAGGGCCTGTCGCGCATGCTGGACGTCCGGATCGGACATGGCCGGGTTCTCACCCATGATATACATGCCACGAATCTCACCGGCATGAATAGCACCCATGATTTCCACCACGGTCAGGCCACGCTGGGGATCCAGGCTGGTCCCCCAGGCGTCTTCAAACCTGGCACGGGGGTCATCGCCATCCACTGCCTGGTAGTCCGGGAAAAACATCGGAATCAAGCCGGCATCCGAGGCGCCCTGCACGTTGTTCTGACCACGCAGCGGGTGCAATCCTGTTCCCGGGCGTCCCACGTGACCGGTTATGGTGGCCAGGGCGATCAGGCACCTGGCATTGTCGGTTCCGTGACTGTGCTGGGATACACCCATGCCCCAGAAAATGATGCCCGCGCCGGCACTCGCATAACAACGGGCCACTTCCCGCAAGCGCTCGGCCTCGATACCGCAAATTGGCGCCATTGCCTCGGGGGTAAATTCCTTCACCCGCTGGCGCAGGTTTTCAAACCCTTCCGTGTGCCTGGCGACGTAATCGCCGTCCCACAGGTCCTCACTGATAATGACGTTCAATATGGCGTTGAGCATGGCCACATCCGAGCCAGGCGTGAATTGCAGCATATGTGTAGCGTGACGCTTCAGGGCGGTACCCCGGGGATCCATGACGATGAGCTTCGCACCGGCTTTCACCGCCTGCTTGAAAAAGGTCGCGGCTACCGGGTGATTCTCTGTGGGATTGGCGCCGATCACGATAATCACGTCGGCCTGGGCCACCGCAGTGAACGGGGCCGTTACCGCGCCCGAACCGATGCCCTCAAGTAACGCCGCCACCGACGAGGCGTGACACAGGCGAGTGCAGTGATCCACGTTATTACTGCCGAAGCCGGTGCGCACCAGTTTCTGAAACAGGAAAGCTTCCTCGTTGGAGCCCTTGGCGGAACCAAAGCCTGCAAGCGCCCTGCCCCCGTGCTCATCCCGTATACCGGCCAATCCACCGGCCGCCTTGCCCAACGCCTCTTCCCAGCTGGCTTCGCGGAAATGGCTGAGGGGATTCGCCGGGTCTACATACCCTGCAGCATCCTTGGGCGCATCGTCACGACGAATCAGCGGGCGAGTCAATCGATGGGGGTGGCGCAGGTAATCCAGCCCAAAGCGTCCTTTGACACACAGACGCCCCTGGTTGGCCGGTCCATCACGACCCTGCACCGCCACAATATGATCGTCGGCCACCTGGTAGGTAACCTGGCAGCCCACACCGCAGTAGGGGCATACGCTGTCTACATTCTTCAATTCCGGTGCGCACGCCCTGCCCTGTTCGTCCACCAGGGACTTCTCTATCAACGCTCCGGTAGGACAGGCCTGGACACACTCACCACAGGCCACGCAGGTGCTGTCGCCCATCGGATCGTCAAAATCAAACACGATCTTGCTGCCGTGTCCGCGACCCGCCATGCCGATCACGTCATTCACCTGCACTTCACGACAGGCCCTGACACACAGGTTGCAATGAATACACGAATCCAGGAATACGCCCATGGCCGTGTGACTTTGATCCGCCGGCACCGGGTGTCGGGCAGTGAACCGGCTACCGGCCAGTCCCACCTTGTCACTCCATTGCCAGAATTCCGACTCTGGATCGTGGGCCTGCTCACGCTCGGGCTGATCAGCCATCAACAATTCAAACACCAGTTTCCGGGCATCGCCGGCCCGATCCGTCTGGGTATGAACCTTCATGTCGGGAGTCGGCTGACGAACGCATGATGCTGCCAACACCCTCTCGCCCTCGATCTCAACCATACATGCCCGGCAGTTTCCGTCTGATCGATAGCCGGGTTGGCCGCTGTGACACAGGTGAGGAATGCTGGTGCCCTGGCGCCTGGCAACTTCCCAAATGCTCTCCCCTTCGCCAGCCTCGACCTGCACGCCGTCGAGATAAAATCTGATTGGACCCTGGCTCATGATTCAAACTCTTCAGGGAAATAACGCAAGGTACACAGCAACGGATTTGGTGCCGCCTGCCCCAGTCCGCAAATCGATGCGTCCGCCATGACCGTGGCCAACTCTTCAAGTAACTGGCGGTCCCATTGTTTCTCCTGCATCAAGGCAACGGCCTTTTCCGTTCCCACCCGGCAGGGAGTGCACTGGCCGCAACTCTCGTCCTCAAAAAATCGCATCAGGTTCAGGGCAAGACCTCGAAGATCATCCTGGTCACTGACAATCACCACCGCATGTGAGCCAACGAAACAGTCCTCGGCAGCCAGGGAACCAAAATCCAGCGGCAGGTCCGCCTTGGACGCCGGAAGTATGCCTCCCGAAGCACCGCCAGGCAGATAGGCCCTGAACTCGTGTCCCGGCAACATGCCGTCACAATATTCATTGATCAACTGGCGGGCGGTGATCCCCGCCGGCGCCAGCTTTACGCCGGGAGTCTTCACCCGACCAGATACCGAATAACTTCGTAATCCCTTGGCACCGTTACGACCATGACCGGCAAACCATTCGGAACCCCGCTCCACGATATCCCGCACCCAATGCAGGGTTTCCACGTTATTCACCAGGGTGGGACAGCCGAAAAGTCCACGCTCAGCCACATAGGGTGGTCTGTGCCTGGGAAGCGCACGCTTGCCCTCGATGGACTCGAGCATGGCGGACTCTTCGCCGCAGATATAGGCCCCTGCGCCACGCCGCAATTGCACCTTCACGTGAGGCGACAATCCGGCTTCCTGCAATGCAGCTATCTCGGTCTTGAGGATTTTCCTGATCGCCGGGTATTCATCCCGCAGGTAGATAAACAGCGTGTCGGCCTGGACCACCCACGCGGCAATTAACGCACCTTCCAGCATCCGGTGCGGATCCCGCTCCAGGTGGTAGCGATCCTTGAAGGTGCCGGGCTCGCCTTCATCGGCATTTACCGCCACATACCGGGGACCGGGGTAACTTCTCACCACCTCCCACTTGGTACCGGTGGGGAATCCTGCTCCACCCAGCCCACGCAACGACGCATGCTTGAGTGATTGAATAATTTCCTCGGGACTGCGGGTCTCGGCAAGGCACTGGCCAAGCAATTGATAACCGCCCTGCTCCCGATAACTGTCCAGCCCGATGTAAGACGGTATCTGCGGCGCGAGTTGCCCCCGCTCCACCGCATCGGTGACCAGCTGGACACTGGCATGGTCAATATGACGCTGATTGACCGCAACCACCGGGGCCGTATCGCAACGGCCCATACACGGGGCGCGCACCACCCTCACCTGCCCGGCCAGTCGCGTCTCCAGCTGTGAAGCCAGGCTGGTGGCACCGGCCATTTCACAGCCGGGACTGTCACACACCCTCAAGGTAATGGCCGGGGGCGGCGACTGATCTTCTTTTACGATAGTGAAGTGAGCATAGAATGTGGCCACTTCATAAACTTCGGCCTGGGCGAGGTTCATTCGCTCTGCCAGGGCCGCCAGGTGAGCAGCCGAAAGATAGCCATAGCTGTCATGAATCACATGCAGGTATTCGATCAGCATGTCCCGACGAGGTGGTTCCGAACCAAGCAGCTCATCCAGCTCTTCCCGAGAACCAGCCAGAACATGGCGTCCTCGCGGTGCCACCCGGGTTTTCTTTTTGCTTTTGCCAGGATGTCCGCGTCCGGCACTGGAGGTGGATTGCACCGTCATCTTTTCGTCCTTTTAACCTGCTCAGTGTCGCAGTTACCGGGCCACGAAGCGGTTTCCGAATGGCCATGTAAGCGCAAAATCATGCTTTCGAGCATAGGTGCTGAAATTTTAATAGGCAACTTCCAGAATCCCTGTCCCTGCTCGCTACCCCTGGCCGCCGCCAGTAACCCCATGCACCAGTTCACTACCAACTGCTACAGAACTAGCCCGGCAGTCGTCAAAGACCTGGGCGAAGTCATCCGCGCAATGCCCGCCTGCAATGAACAGCGGCATTAACGGGCGCTCTTCCAGGAAGAATCCGGTCACAGTGTTTGGGTCGCCGGCCATTAGGTCGCTAGTCCCGGGACAGACCAAGATAGTTATTTTTTATAGTCACATAGT
>Ga0102811_1000211_pt1 | contig 30179 bp, 26 predicted proteins | sample ColrivemetaGS705_FD_84507 | JGI IMG/M metagenome (GOLD analysis project Ga0102811, IMG submission 84507) | Estuarine microbial communities from the Columbia River estuary - Flood tide ETM metaG S.705 | ecosystem: Environmental > Aquatic > Marine > Intertidal zone > Estuary | place: USA: Columbia... | reverse complement strand
CTAATTTAACCTGTAAATCCATAGCTTTTTTATCTTTATAAGTAACATCTTGACCATCAGACTTATTAGTTGCAACAAATTCATTAGCTATACCTGTATAGTTTAAATCTAAAAGTTTTTCATATAATTCTTTAGAAGTTTTAAAATCTTTTCCAAAATAATAAATTAACGCAGCATTATCCAAAAATACAGTATCAGCAGCACTTAATTTATATACTTGATGAAACTGTTTTGCAGCCTTTAAAAAATCTGAAGGCTCTTTTGATTCAATAGCTAAATTATAATCTTTTGAAGCATTTTCAGCAGTTTTAGTTATTAAAGTATTCAATAACCCTCCTATTTCAGAAGTATACTTAAAAGAACTGATTTCTTTTTCATAATTCATTAATTCATTAAAAGCATTCCCTACTTTTTCAGAATCAATTTGAGGACCACCATTTTGGTATAAAGCCAATGATTTTATATAATAAAATTTAGCTTTTGTTTTTTCATCAGCACTTGATATTAAACTTTCTGCTTGATTAATTGCAGAAACTGCTGCATTAAAATCGTTAGACTTGATTGCTTTTTCGGCCGTTTTAATTTCATCTTTTTGACCGAACATTGCCATGCTCACTAAAAAAGCAGACAAAAATAATATTTGATTTTTCATTTTATTAGATTTATTCTTATTTATTCATTATTTGTACTCTCTTCATTGTTGTTTTCAATTTCCGTGCCATTTTCAACATCATCAATTTCCTCTTCTTCTTCATGTGTAACTTTAGCAACTGCTGCAATTGAATCATCATTTTTAATATTTATTAATTTAACACCTTGTGTTGCACGGCCCATAACCCTTAAATCAGTTACAGCCAACCTAATAGTAATTCCTGATTTATTAATAATCATTAAATCATCTTCATCAGTAACATTTTTAATAGCAACTAAATTACCTGTTTTCTCAGTTATACTAATTGTTTTTACACCTTTACCACCTCTATTTGTTATTCTATAATCTTCAATACTTGATTGTTTTCCATAACCATTTTCAGAAACAACAAGAATATTACTATTCAAATCATCAACAGTAATCATTCCAATTACTTCATCTTTTTTATTGGCTAATCTAATTCCTCTAACTCCTGAAGCGTTTCTACCCATTGGACGCGTTTTCTCCTCTTCAAAACGAATAGCTTTACCAGATTTAACAGCCAACATTACCTGACTGTCACCAGTAGTTAATTTAGCTTCCAACAACTCATCACCTTCTTTAATTGTAATTGCATTTATTCCATTTGTTCTTGGACGAGAATATTGTTCTAATGAAGTTTTCTTAACCTGACCTTCTTTGGTTGCCATAATAATATAGTGGCTATTTACATAATCTTCATCTTTTAAATCTTCCGTAACAAGAAATGCTTTTACTTTATCATCTTGCTCTATATTTATTAAATTTTGAATAGCTCTACCTTTTGAAGTTTTTCCTCCTTCTGGAATTTCATAAACTCGCATCCAAAATACTTTTCCTTTTTGAGTAAAGAAAAGCATGTATTGATGATTGGTTCCTATAAATAAATGCTCTAAAAAGTCTTCATTTCTAGTTGCAACTCCTTTTTGTCCACGACCTCCTCTATTTTGAACTTTATATTCATCTAAATTAGTACGCTTTACATAACCAGCGTGTGAAATAGTTACAACAACACTAGAGTTTGGAATCATATCTTCAATTGATAAATCTCCACCAGCATATTCAATTACAGATCTTCGGTCATCACCATATTTATCTCTAACAATTATTAATTCTTCTTTAATAATTTCGTAACGTTTTTCTTCATTTCCTAAAATATCTTTTAAATTGGCAATTAATTTAATAATATCATCATATTCAGCACGTAATTTATCTTGCTCTAAACCAGTAAGTTGACGTAAACGCATTTCAACTATAGCTCTTGCCTGAATTTCTGATAATTCAAAACGAGTCATTAAACTTTCTCTTGCTTCATCAGCGTTAGAAGAAGCTCTAATTATTTTAATAACTTCATCTATATTGTCACTTGCAATAATTAAACCTTCTAAAATATGAGCTCTAGCCTCTGCTTTTTTAAGTTCAAACTCTGTTCTTCTTACAACAACATCATGCCTGTGTTCAACAAAATAATGAATTAATTGTTTTAAATTTAATTGTTGAGGACGTCCTTTTACTAAAGCAATATTATTTACACTAAATGAAGTTTGAAGTGCAGTGTATTTAAATAATTTATTTAAAACAATGTTTGGAATAGCATCACGTTTTAAAATATAAACAATTCGCATTCCATTTCTATCAGATTCATCACGAATGTTAGAAATTCCTTCTATTTTCTTTTCGTTAACTAAATCTGCTGTTTTTTTAATCATATCAGCCTTATTTACCTGATATGGTATTTCAGTAACAATAATACATTCACGACCTTGAACTTCTTCAATAGTTGCTTTTGCACGCATTACAATTCTACCTCTTCCAGTTTCAAAAGCTTCTTTTACACCATCATAACCATAAATAATACCTCCAGTTGGGAAATCAGGTGCCTTAATATGCTGCATCAACTCAGAAATTTCAATTTCCTTGTTTTCTATATAAGCTAAAGTTCCATTAATAACTTCAGTTAAATTATGAGGCGCCATATTTGTTGCCATACCAACTGCAATACCTGAAGCCCCATTTACCAATAAATTTGGTATACGAGTTGGTAATACCGTTGGCTCATTTAAAGTGTCATCAAAGTTTAATTTATGATCTACAGTTTCCTTCTCAATATCAGCAAGCATATCTTCAGATATTTTTTGCATACGCACCTCAGTATAACGCATTGCTGCCGGACTATCACCATCAACTGAACCAAAGTTACCCTGACCATCAACCATCATATAACGCACACTCCAATTTTGAGCCATACGCACCATAGAATCGTAAACAGAAGTATCACCATGCGGGTGATATTTACCTAATACTTCCCCAACAATTCTTGCTGATTTTTTATAAGATCCTGTTGCTTTAATTCCTAACTCATGCATTCCAAATAATACTCTCCTATGCACTGGCTTTAAACCATCTCTTACATCTGGTAAAGCTCTTGAAACAATTACCGACATTGAATAATCAATGTACGCTGATTTCATCTCATCTTCTATATTAATTGGTATCAGTTTTTCTCCGTCTGCCATATATTCTTAATTTATTTTAGTATCGTAATTTAACAAAGCAATATACAATTTTTCACTTTTTCACAAGTTAAATAGATGGTTGTTTTTTTAATATTTATCAACAATAAAACACCTATTAAAACACCTTATAAAGCACTGATATACAGTACTTTTTAAAACTAAAAAAATGTTAAAAATTTGATTTTACAAAAAGTGGACTCGTTTTTGTGTTAAAAAAAGAAAAAAATCAGTTAATTTTACCATATAAACTTACAGAAATGGACGATAATTTTTCACCAAAGGTTAAAGATGTGATTGCATACAGTAAAGAAGAAGCCTTACGTTTAGGACACGATTTTATAGGAACTGAACACTTAATGTTGGGTATTCTTAGAAAAGGCGAAGGAAAAGCTATTGATATATTAAATTATTTAGAAATAAATTTAGATCATTTGCGTAAAAAAATTGAAGGTTTAAGCCCTACAAATCCAATAAGTGTATTCTCTAATGAAAAGAAAAACCTACACTTAACTCGCCAAGCTGAAAAGGCCTTAAAAACAACATTTTTAGAGGCAAAATTATATCAAAGTGAGGCTGTAAATACAGCACACCTTTTACTTTGCATTTTAAGAAATGAAAATGACCCAACAACAAAGCTAATGCAAAATTTTGAAGCCTCTTATGAGGATGTAAAAACGGTTTTTAAGCAACTCTTTTTGGACGAAGAAATTAATTCTCCAAAAGCTGAAAATCCTTCAGATGATGATTTCGACACTTCAAAATCTAATCCTTTTGAACAATCAAAACCAGGAGAGAAAGCTCCTGCAAGAAAGTCAAAAACTCCTGTTCTGGATAATTTTGGACGTGATTTAACGCGTTTAGCTGAAGAAGGGAACTTAGACCCTGTTGTAGGTAGACAAAAAGAAATAGAACGCGTTTCTCAAATTTTGAGTAGACGTAAAAAGAATAATCCAATGTTAATTGGCGAACCTGGAGTTGGAAAATCAGCAATTGCAGAAGGATTAGCATTGCGCATAATTCAACGCAAAGTTTCCAGGATTTTATTCAACAAACGAATAGTATCATTAGACTTGGCAAGTTTGGTTGCAGGAACCAAATACCGAGGTCAATTTGAAGAACGTATGAAAGCTTTAATGAACGAGCTGGAAAAAAACGATGACATTATTTTGTTCATTGATGAAATTCACACCATAGTTGGTGCAGGCGGAGCAACAGGCTCTTTAGATGCTTCAAATATGCTAAAACCTGCTTTAGCACGAGGTGAAATTCAATGCATTGGAGCAACAACTTTGGATGAATTTCGTACAAATATTGAAAAAGATGGTGCTTTAGAAAGAAGGTTTCAAAAAGTTTTAGTTGAACCAACTTCTGTTGATGAAACTATTCAAATTTTGAATAATATTAAAGATAAATATGAAGATCACCATAATGTTACTTATACAGATGAAGCTATTGAGGCTTGTGTTAAATTAACGAATAGATATATGACTGATCGTTTTTTACCAGACAAAGCAATTGACGCCTTAGATGAATCTGGATCTAGAATTCATATTACTAATATTATTGTTCCTAAAGAAGTTTTAAATTTAGAAGCTCAATTAGAAAAAATTAAAGAAGACAAAACTGCTGCGGTAAATGGCCAAAAATATGAAGAAGCAGCTCGTTTAAGAGATGATGAAAAAAGAATTGAAAACCTTCTTCAAACAGAGCAACAAAAATGGGAAGAAGCTTCCAAACTAAATCGTGAAATTGTTACTGAAGATAATGTTGCTGAAGTAGTTTCAATGATGACAGGAATTCCTGTAAATAGAGTTGCAGAAGCTGAGAACAAACGTTTATTTGAATTGCCAAATTTAATTAAGGGAAAGGTTATTGGTCAAAATGAAGCAGTTTCAAAAGTAGTAAAAGCGATACAACGTAACAGAGTTGGATTAAAAGACCCCAACAAGCCAATAGGTTCGTTTATATTTTTAGGACAAACTGGAGTAGGTAAAACTCAATTAGCAAAAGTTTTAGCTAAAGAATTATTTGACAGCGAAGAAGCTTTAGTAAGAATTGATATGAGTGAGTATATGGAAAAATTTGCCATTTCTCGTTTAATTGGAGCTCCTCCAGGTTATGTAGGATATGAAGAAGGAGGCCAACTTACTGAAAAAATTAGACGTAAACCATACGCAGTTGTTTTATTAGACGAAATTGAAAAAGCACACCCTGATGTTTTTAATATGTTATTACAAATTTTAGATGATGGACATATTACAGATAGTTTAGGTAGAAGAATTGATTTTAGAAATACTATAATTATCATGACTTCAAATATTGGGTCTCGTCAATTAAAAGATTTTGGTGCTGGTGTTGGTTTTGGAACAGCATCAAAAACTGCACAAGCAGATTCTAATGCAAAAAGCGTTATTGAAAATGCTTTAAAAAAATCATTCGCTCCTGAATTTTTAAATAGAATTGATGATGTAATTGTATTTAATGCCTTAGAACGTGAGGATATTCACTCTATAATAGATATTGAACTAGAAAAATTAGTCCTTAGAATTGTAGATTTAGGATACAAATTAATTTTAACTGATGAAGCAAAGGATTACATCGCTGACAAAGGTTTTGACAAACAATATGGAGCTCGACCGTTAAAAAGAGCTATTCAAAAATATATTGAAGATGCTTTAGCTGAAGAAATTGTAAATTCTAAATTAAAAGAAGGAGATACAATTAAAATGGATTTAGATAAAGATAAAAATGAACTTACAATAAAAATTAGTAAAGGGAAAGGTAAAAAGGTTGAGTAATACTCAACCTTTTTTTTAAAAAATTATGTATATTTAATGAAGTAATTTTAAATACATAATTATGAATTCTCCTATAAAATTTTGGTTAGGCTTTTTTACTTTTCTACCTCTTATACTATTAGTACTATTTTTTAGCCTATTTTTTACAATCTTTTTTGAAAATATTATTGCTTTAGAGCAAAATAATGGTGAATTTCCTATTGAATTTATTCAATCCCTTTTTTGGTTTATCCTCATAATAATTTTAATGGCTGTTATAGCCCTTGCAATTAAAATTTACTATATAGTTCACACCGCTAACAACCCTAAAAATGATTCAAATAAAAAATTAATGTGGATTTTAATTCTCATTTTTACAGGTTCAGTTGGAGCAATTGTCTATTACTTTTTAGAAATTATTCCATTACCAAAAGAAGAATAGTTTATTTAATAAGAAACCCTTTTATAAAACCTGACCCATAACCACTAAATTGTACAAGTGTTGTTAAAACACTAAAAAAAGCAACTTTAATACTTTTATTTTTCAATAAGGAATCTACAAAAATTATCACAAAATATGCCATATAAAATCCCATAAAAAATTGTAATCCAAATATTGAAAGAAGTAATGAAACTAAAAATCCAACACTAAAAACAGATGGAAACCAATAGGTAATTTTAGAAGTTTCAGGATATTTTCTATTTAAAAATGGTCTTGCTTTTCCAAAAGCAAAAGTTTGTCTAAAAAATTGTTGGAAAGTTGTTCTTCGCTTATGATACACAAAAGCATTTTCAATAAATTGAGTTTCAAAATTATTATCCCAAAGCCTAAAAGTTAAATCAATATCTTCTCCAATTTTCATTTTATCAAAACCACCAGTAACTTCAAAAGCTTGTTTTGAAATCCCTAAATTAAAACTACGTGGTTGAAATTTATCTACAGCTTTTTTACTTCCTCTAATTCCTCCAGTTGTGAAAAAAGAAGTCATACTATAACTTATTGCTTTTTGAATGGTAGTAAAAGACTCATGAGCAGCATCAGCACCACCATAAGCATCTGTATATTTTTCAGTTAAAGCATTTTCAACTTCTACCAAATAATTTGGTGGAATGATACAGTCTGAATCAAAAATTATGAAATAACTTCCTGTAGCATGCTGCATTCCAAAATTTCTACTTGCTCCTGCTCCTGTATTATTTTTTAAAAAGTACTGAATATTTAATTCATTGGAATATTTTTCAACAATTTCTTTTGAAATATTTTCTGAACCATCTTCAACAACAACTACTTCAAAGCTTTTAGAATATGCTTGTTTTGTTAAACTATTTAATAATTCATCAATTTCTTGAGGTCTATTATAAACAGGAATAATTATTGAAAATTGTAACTTCACAAATACCTTTTTTAAAAATTCAAATTTAATATATTTTATATTAATTGAATTTAATTTTTAAAAAAACAAAAAAGGCTGTTTGAAAAGTTTTCAAACAACCTTTTAAAATTTTAAATACTACTTTTAAGCTTCTTCTAATTCTTCAGCTGCTTTTAAAATTTCAACCTGAGTTAATTTATACAATTCTAAATTTTCAATTTCAAAATTATCTATATAATCAAATTTTTCATTGTTTTCAGAACTTACTAAATTTACATAAAGCTTTGCTGATTTAGTAAACTTCTCATCTCGTTGACTGTTTAAAAGCAATAAATAACCCATAATAATATTTCCTGCCATTTCAACCAAACGTCTAGCCTGAAAATCTAAATATTCTGAATTATTAGTTTCTATTACTTTTTTACTAATAAACTCAAATTTATCAGTCATTTTTTGAAGCTTTTCTCTCGTTGGAGTATTTTCTAAAACTTCACTATCATATTGTTTAATTTGTTCTAAGAAGACTTCAGTTGTTACACCTTTTATTGCCGCAACAGCCTGTAATTGTGTTGTTCCTTCATAAATCGAAGTAATTCTTGCATCTCTGTATATACGTTCAATAGGGAAATCTTTCATAAAACCAGTTCCTCCATGAATTTGTAATGAATCATATGCCATTCTATTACAAGCTTCACTTGCAATTAATTTAATTAATGGAGTGAACACATTTGCTAATTTACCGTAGTTTTTCATTTCCATCCGCTGCTCACTTTCTAATATGCCTTCACGTAAAACCTCTTCATATGTTTTAAAAATATCTACAAAACGTGTTGTTTCATATAATAAAGAACGTAAAGCATCTAGCCTAACTTTCATATTTGTAAGCATTTCATATACTGCTGGAAATTTTACAATAAATTTTCCAAACTGCGCTCTTTCTTCTGCATATTTTAAGGCTTCTCTATATGCTGCATCTGCTATTCCTACAGACTGTGCTCCAACTCCTAACCTAGCTGAATTCATTAAAGCCATTACATATTTAATAAGTCCAAAACGTTCCTTTCCAACTAATTCAGCTGGAGCATTTTTAAATACCAGCTCACAAGTAGGTGAACCCTTAATTCCTAATTTTTTTTCTAAATGTCGTACTTCAACTGCGTGATCATTTCTATCATATATAAACATTGATAAACCACGAGCATCAGTTGTATTTTCTTCTGAACGTGCTAATACCAATGAAATGTCTGCATCTCCATTTGTTATAAAACGCTTAACTCCGTTTAAAATCCAAGTGTTTTTATCTTTATCAAAAGTTGCTTTTAATTTTACAGATTGCAAATCAGATCCTGCATCTGGTTCTGTTAAAACCATAGCAGCTGTAGCTCCATCTCTATTAAAACGAGGTAAGTATTTTTCGCGTTGTTCTTCTGTACCAAATTCATAAATTGTTTCAGCACAATCTTGTAAGCCCCAAATATTAGCAAATCCAGCATCCGCTCTCGCAACCATTTCAGCAGCCATTACGTATGGAAGTAATGGGAAATTTAAACCTCCATATTTACGTGGCAAAGCCATTCCTATTAAACCAGCATCATATAATGCTTTATAATCTGCAGTTGTTCCTTTTGCATACACAACTTCATTATTTTCAATATGCGGACCTTCAATATCAACTCCTTCTGCATTCGGAGAAATCGTATCTGCACAAATCTCACCTACAATTTCTAATATTTTTTCATAACTATCAATAGCATCATCATGGTTTAAAGGTGCATAATCATAACTTTCAGATTCCTTAAAATTGTTTTCTTTAAGTTTTACAATTTTTTTAACTAAAGGATGTTCCAAATGAAATTTAAAATCGGGTGTATCTTTGAAAAAATTATCCATTTTATCTTATATTTTATGTTGAATTTGATGTTTAAAGTTGAAACAATTTAAACAAAATTCACTTTTTAGTTACTAATTATTTTGCGTTCTGCTTGTAATATTTAATCATTTTAGGAACCACAACAGCTATATCCCCATTAATTACATAATCTGCAATTTTATTAATTGGAGCATCCGGATCATTATTTATTGAAATAATCATAGAAGCATCTTGCATTCCTGCTGTATGCTGTATAGCTCCTGAAATACCTGCGGCTATATATAATTTTGGACGAACAGTTGTTCCGGTTTGACCAATTTGACGATTATGTTCTATAAAACCAGCATCTACAGCTGCTCTTGATCCACCAACTTCTCCTCCTAATAATTGGGCAAGCTCTACTAACAAATCAAAATTATCTTTAGAACCTACTCCATAACCACCAGCCACAATAATTGGTGCGTCTTTTAAATTTACACCCGATTCCTTTATTTGTCGATCAATTATTTTTACAACAAAATCTTCATCTTTTAAAATTGCATTTACATCAACTTCAACAATTTCAGTTGAATAGTGTTCTTCAAAAATTTCTTTCTTCATAACACCTTCTCTCACTGTTGCCATTTGTGGATGCATATCCCAATTTATAATATTTGCCATAATACTTCCTCCAAAAGCTGGACGGATAGCATACAATAAATCTTTATATTCTTTTTTCTCTTTTTTAACGAAATGATCACCAATGTCTAAAATTGTACAATCTGCTGTTAAACCACAATTTAATACAGAAGCTAATCTTGGTGCTAAATCTCTACCAACTGAAGTTGCTCCAAATAATACTATTTGAGGATCTTCTTCCTTTAATACACTTGAAGCTAAGGCAGCGTGAGGAAGTGTTCTATAAGGTTCTAACCTCATACTATTTCCTATAAATAATCTATCAACACCAAAAGGCGCTATTTGATTTTCAATGCCATTTAAACTTGATCCAAAAACCATTGCTTCAAGCGGACAACCTAATTTTTGTGCTAAACGTTTTCCTGCTGAAAGCAATTCCTGACTAATATCTGCAACTTTTTGATTTTCAACTTCGCAATATACCATTACACTTTTCATACTTACTACTTTTAAATATTATACAAATTACCCAATGGTATGATGTTCAATTAATTCTTTTATCATCATTTCAATATCAGCGTCTGAATCATTTAATAATTTTGCTTCACTAGCTGTTAAAATAATGTTTTCAACACTTTTTACCTTTGTAGGAGAACCTGAAAGCCCAATTTTGTTTAAATCGGCCTCAATATCTTCAACACTCCATTCTGGAATAGTTAAGTGTGGTCTTTTAGTATGTAAATCGATCATAAATTCATCTTCAGATCTTAATTCTGTTTTAGATCTTGCATATTTATATTTCATTACATTCTTAGCATGTCTTGATCTGCAATTAGGAGAAGACCCATGAACAGTCATTAAACAAGGAAAAGGAGCTGAAACAATTTCAATTCCTTTTTCTAACCTTCTTCTAACAATAATTTCGGTATCATTAATTTCTAAAACCTCTTCAACATAAGTAACTTGTGGAAGATTTAGTTTATCAGCACATTGCGGTCCAACTTGTGCTGTATCACCATCAATAGCTTGCCTTCCTCCTAATATTAAATCAAAAGGTGCTAACTTTTCAATTCCTTTAGCTAAAGTATAACTTGTTGCCAGAGTATCTGCCCCACCAAATCGTCTGTCTGAAATCATTACTCCAAAATCTACTCCTCTATAATAACCTTCTCTAATTATATCAGCTGCTTTTGGCGGCCCCATTGTTAATATGGTTATTTCTGTTCCTGGAATTCTATCTTTTAAATTTAAAGCTAATTCAAGCGCATGCAAATCATCTGGATTAAATACTGTTGCAAGTTTCCCTCTATTAACTGTCCCATCAGGCTTCATTGCATCAGGACCAACGTGTCGGGTATCTGGTACTTGCTTTGCTAGCACTACAATTTTAAGTGATTTCATATTAAGGTTTTATATTGTATTAATTTTAAGTTCATAAATTTATATGAATTAATTCTAGAAAACCATGATAATACTCATACTTCTATAATTTAACATTAATAAAAAAGCATAAAAAAAGCGATGATTTAACAATCATCGCTTTTAAAATTTTATTAATAAAAATATTACTTTTTATCTTTCACTTTTGGTTCTTCAATTGCAATTTCTTCTTCAGGTTTATAATCTTTCATAAAATCTTCCATAATGGCTGTACTTACTCCCATATTAGAGAATCCACCATCATGAAATAAATTTTGAAGTGTAACTTTTTTAGTTAAATCTGAAAATAAACTAATTGTATAATCAGCACATTCTAATGCTGTTGCATTTCCAAGAGGCGACATTTTTTCAGCATATGCAATAAATCCATCAAATCCTTTAACACCACTTCCTGCGGTTGTAGGTGTTGGAGATTGAGAAATTGTATTTACTCTTACTTTTTTATCACGTCCAAAGAAATAACCAAAACTACGAGCAACAGATTCTAAATAAGCCTTATTATCGGCCATATCATTATAATCTGGAAAAACGCGTTGTGCAGCCATATAAGATAAAGCAACAACACTACCCCATTCATTCATAGCATCTTTTTTGTACAAAACACTCATAACTCTATGGAATGATAATGCTGAAACATCAAATCCAGTTTTAGTGAAATTATAATCTTGTAGTGTATAATGATTTCCTCTTCTAACGTTAACAGACATACCTATTGAGTGTAAAACAAAATCAATTTTTCCGCCCAATATTTTCATTGCACCATCAACCAAATCTTCCAAATCCATAATTGAAGTAGCATCAGCAGCAATTATTTCTGAACCAGTTTTTTCAGCTAATTCTGAAATAGTTCCTAAACGCATAGCAACTGGGGCATTTGTTAAAACAAATTTAGCTCCTTCTTCATGAGCTCTTTCAGCAACTTTCCAAGCAATTGATTTTGAATCTAAAGCTCCAAAAATAATTCCCTTTTTCCCTTTAAGTAAATTATACATAATGTATTTGTTTTGATTTATTTTTTATTTAGTGTGCAAATATACTAATTTCTTAATTTAAAAGCTGTTTTGCATGTTCTATTGCAGTTGAAGTGATATTTTTACCACCTAACATTTCTGCTATTTCATCAATTCTTTCACTATCAGACAGCATTTTTAATTGTGTAACAATGTTATTATTAAGGTCTTCTTTATAAACTTTGTAATGTTGTTTCCCTTTTGCTGCAATTTGTGGTAAATGTGTAATTGTAATTACTTGCATATTTTCACTCATCCCGTTCATTATCTCAGCCATTTTTTGAGAAACATCACCAGAAACTCCTGTATCAATTTCATCAAAAATAATTGTTGGCAACTTTAAATATTCAGATAAAATTGCTTTTACTGATAGCATTATTCTAGACATTTCACCCCCAGAAGCTATTTTTTTTAATTCTCCAAAATTAGCTCCTTTATTTGCCGAAATTAAAAATTGTAATTCGTCTTTCCCGTTTTGATAATAATGATTAGTGTGATTAATTTTTATTGAAAAACGGGTGTTTTCCATTCCTAAATTGGCTAAGGATGTTTCTAACTTTTTAATTAAAACAGGAATTGCTTTTTTACGTTCTTCAAAAATAGTTTTTGCTAAAACATCAATTTTTTCAGCAACTTCTTTCACTTCTTTTTCTTTTGCTTTAATGGTTGCAGAAGAATTTTCAACAGTATCAACTTTAACAGAAAGTTCCTCTTGTATAACCAATAATTCAGCAATTGAATTAACACTATGCTTTTTCTGTAAATTATAAATTAGTTGTAGCCTATCATTTAGCTTTTCTAATTCTGAACTATCAAAATCAACATTTTCATTTAAGTTTTCAACTTCTATTGCTATATCATCAAACTCAATTTTTAAACTTAAAATTCTATTATACAAATCTTTATATTCAGTCGAAAAATGAGCTATTTTTTGAAGATTATTAGTAAATGAATTTAACAAATTTTGAATACCAACCTCTTCATTTAAAGCAATTGAATGGGATTCTGATAAATTTAATTTGATTTCTTCAATGTTATTTAATTTATCTAAAGATTGTTCAATTTCTTCCTGCTCATCTGTTTTTAGGCTAGAACTGATTAATTCTTTATATAAATGTAAATTATAATCATATTGTTCTTTAGCAACTTCTTGCTCTTTTTTTAATTTAATTAGCTCCTTATTCAACTGATTATATAAAACTAAACCTCTTTTATAAGATTCAATTTTAGCTGAATTATTTACTAAAGCATCTACTATTTTAAATTGAAAATTAACATCAGCTAATTCCAATGTTTGATGCTGAGAATGAACATCAATTAAAACCTCACTTAATGCCAATAACACTTGTAATGTTGTAGGTGTATCATTAATAAATGCTCTTGATTTACCGTTTGAGAGAATTTCTCTTCGTATAATGGTTTGGTTTTCAAAATCAAGGTCATTTTCTTCAAAAAACTTTTCTAAATTATAATTTGCTATAGAAAACTGAGCTTCAATAATACATTTATCATTTGCGTTTTTCAGCGTAGACAAATCTGCTCTTTTTCCTAAAACCAAACCTAAAGCACCTAATAAAATAGATTTTCCAGCGCCAGTTTCACCAGTAATTATTGATAAATTATCTTTAAAATTAACTGAAAGACTTTCAATTAATGCGTAATTTTTTATGGAAAGATTTGTAAGCACCCTTAATTAAAATTTTAAGCAATTTACTTAATTTCATTCCACTTCGCAGCATTTATAGGCGAAATTTTTGTGAGATTCTCTTTTAATTTGAAAGTATCAAATCTTGGCCCATCAGAAAAAATATTTACAATCTCATCTGCTTTTGAATCCATAAAAACACGTAATAAAAAAGCATTAGGCCTAGTGTCGTAAATTGATTTAAGTACACTAATTGATTCACCAATATTTTCCTTAGCGTTTTTTATATTACTGCTCATAATATCCAAACCTTTGATATGATATTGATACATTGCATTCCTAAACAAACTATACGTTGGAGATAACAAATTATCAATTAAAGTAAAACGCGTTTTTGAACCATCATTCTGATTCCATCCAACATACCCACTTTGTTGCGCTTGAACTACAACATTTTGTGCCTGAGTAAAATAAGAAGTGCCCCCATTTAACATAAAAGTATCAGCATCCATACCTAATACAGTATACATATAAAAAGTTATAACTGATACTAGATTAGATTCATATGAATTTTGATTGTACTGTAATGGTTCATATTCTGTATATTGAAATGAAAAATTATCATCTTTAAAATTAAAAACGGGCGTTAAATAAGTAGAATTAAAAACAGGACGAGATGATTGTATTTGAACATGTCCCTTAAAATCATTTCCTGTTTGTTCTAAAATAGTAATTGTTAAATTACAATTAATACGCTCCTGTGTTTTGTATTTAAATGCAGACCACCTTCTTTGGTTTACAAATTCATTTAAAGAATTCTCTAATGTTTTAAATATTTGCTTGTTAGAACCTGGTATTTTATCTGCATTTACAGTAATTGTACAATTTAATTCCTGTGCTTGCAATTGAATTACAGTAAAAAAAATGAAAGCAATTTTTATAAGTTTTAACATTATATGCTATTTAAAATTTCATTAAATATATCTGAAGCAACTTCTGCCTTAGATTTTAAACTAAATTCCGAAATTTTTTCGAATTTATCAATAATTGTTATCTTATTCGTTTCTTTTTTAAATCCTGCCCCTTTATCATTCAAGGAATTCAACACAATTAAATCAAGATTTTTTTTCTTTAATTTAAGTGTTGCATTTTCAATTTCATTATCTGTTTCTAAAGCAAACCCAATTAAAAATTGATTTTTTTTGATTTTTCCTAATGAAGCTAAAATATCAAGTGTTTTTACCAATTCTATTGAAATTGAATCAGTATCTTTTTTTATTTTACTATCTGAAACCATTTTAGGTTTATAGTCTGCAACAGCAGCCGAACAAATTGCAATATCAGAATTTTCATAATATTTATGAACTTCAATAAACATTTCTTCAGCACTTACAACATCAATTCTTTTTATTAAAGAATTTGAAATCTTTTCATAGGAAGGCCCTGTAACTAAATAAACTTGCGCTCCTAAGTTTGCTGCAGCATCTGCTAATTCAAATCCCATTTTTCCTGAAGAATGATTTCCTATAAAACGCACAGGATCTATTGCTTCGTATGTTGGACCTGCAGTAATAATTACTTTTTTTCCAAATAACGGTAATCCATTAACTATATCATTCTCCATAAAAGAAACCATATTTTCAGGTTCTTCCATTCTGCCTTCTCCATCTAAGCCACTTGCTAAAAAACCACTAGAAGGTGCTATAAACACATTGCCATAGCTTTGTAATTTATCAATACTTTGCTTTGTAGATGGATGCTTGTACATATCTAAATCCATGGTAGGAGCAAAATAAACTTTGCATTTGGCAGATAAATAGGTAGCCAACAATAAATTATCACAAACTCCATTTGCCATTTTAGACAATGTGTTTGCTGTTGCTGGAGCTACTAACATATAGTCTGCCCATAAACCTAATTCAACATGGCTGTTCCATTCTTCTGTACCTTCTTCGCCTTTTTCAAAAAAGGATGAATACACAGGATTTTGAGAGAGTGTAGATAATGTTAAAGGTGTCACAAAATCTTTAGAAGCAGGTGTCATAACAACTTTAACGTTTGCACCTGCTTTAATAAAAAGTCTTACTAAATGGGCAGTTTTATAAGCAGCAATACCGGCTGTTACACCTAATAGTATATTTTTACCGCTTAAAACTGACATCTATTTTTGAGTTTCTTCTGGGTTTCTGTGATATATTTTACCATCTAACCATTCTTGAACAGCAATTGCAGTAGGTTTAGGTAATTTTTCATAGTATTTTGAAACTTCAATTTGCTCTTTATTTTCAAAAACTTCATCTAAACTATCCGTATATGTTGCAAACTCTTCTAATTTTTCAATTAGTTCATTTTTCAAATCACCGCTAATCTGGTCTGCTCTTTTAGCTATAATTGTAATAGCTTCATAAATGTTATCTGTTGGAGCTTCTATCGTATTTTTATCATAAGTAATAGTAGAAGTTGGCGCCTTTGTGTTTTTATATTCCATTAGTTTGAGTTTTAATTTCTGGTAAAGAGCTTAACTCTTCATTTAAATTTAGTACTAATTTTTCTGATTCTTCTAAATGTTTAGAAGTTGGAAAATTCCTTTTAAATTTTTCATGTGCTTTTATAGCATCTTTTAATCTAGTTTCCTTCTTTAAAATATAACTATTTACACCTAAATTATAAGCCGATTTAAATTTTAAATATAAAGCTTCTTCTTTATAAGAAGTTCCTAAAAAATCTGCCAATAAATTATCAAATGCAGCTATTGCTGAAATGTAATCTTCTGTATGGTAATATTGTTTAGCAATTTCAAAAGATTTTTTTTCTAATTTCTGTGTTAACTCTTTAATATTTTTATTTGCATCAACCGTATGTTCAGATTCAGGATATTTATATAAAAAGTTTTGTAAAGCTGTAATAGCTTCTTTTGTGTCTTTTTGATCTAAACTATAAATAGGCGATGCCAAATAATAACTATGAGCAGATAAATAAGCAGCCTCTTCTAATTTAGAACTTTTAGGATAATTTTTTACAAATTTATCAAAATAGTAAGCTGCCAAGCTATATTGTTTTGTATTATAATGCGCCTGAGCAATCATATATTGAATACGTTCCATTTGAGGTTTCCCTCTATAACTAGGAGTTATTTTTTCAAACAGTTGGATTGCTTTAGAATACTTTTGAGTTTCATATAAATCTGTTGCCATTATATATTGATCTTCAGCCGTACCTTTATTCAATACTTTTTGATATTCACTACAAGAAGAAATGCTTATAGCGACTAATAAAATGAAAATGAAAATTCTATTTTTTTGCATTTGGCAAAATTAGTTATTTATTATGGATTATTAAAATGATTTTTTTGCACTAATAAAACACAAAAATAACAGGCTTTTACTATATATATTGCTTAACAATCTTAATTGTTTGTTAATTGTTAAACTCCTGGAGCTACAGAACTAACAACAGTTAATTGCTTAATATCATTGTCAAATAAATATAAACCTCCTTTATCATCACCAATTAAATTAATTTTATCTAAAATAGTTCTGGCTTGCGCTTCTTCTTCAATTTGCTCTGCAACATACCATTGTAGGAAGTTATGGGTTGCATAATCTTTTTCTTCTAAAGAAATATGAACTAATTCATTAATACTTTGAGAAACAAAAACTTCATGTTTAAATAGCGTTTGAAACATTTCTTTTATTGATCCAAATTCTAATGCTGGACCGTTTAATTCAGAAACTATAGCATGGCCTCCTCTTTCATTTATATATTTAAAAACTTTTAACATATGCATACGCTCCTCATCTGATTGACCATACATAAATTGTGCTACTCCCTCTAATCCTTTAACTTCAGACCAAGAAGCCATTGCTAAATATATTTGTGAAGATTCAGCTTCAATTCTAATTTGATTATTTAAGGCTGTTTGCATTCTTTCTGATAACATAACTTTATATTTTAAAATGTTCAAAATTTAATTTAATAATTGTCTACAAAGTTATTGATTTTTTGTTGTAAATCATCAGAAGTAGCAACTAAAGGTAAACGAACATTATCAGAACAAATATTTACCTTTTTCAAAAGAGCCTTTATACCTGATGGATTACATTCTTCAAAAATATAATCTATACTATCCATAATCTTGTATTGCAATTCATTAGCTCTTTTAATGTTCCCACTTAAACCCTGTTGAACCATTTCTGAAAAATCCTTAGGTAAACCTTGTGCAATTACTGAAATAACTCCTGAACCACCTGCTAAAGTCATTGGTAAAGCAATCATATCATCACCTGAAATTACCATAAAATCCTTCGGCTTATCTTTAATAATTCTCATTGCCTGAACAATATCCCCTGCAGCTTCTTTTACAGCTACAATATTTTTAAAGTCATTTGCAAGTCTTAATACTGTTTTTGGTTCAAAATTTTTGCCTGTTCTTCCAGGAACATTGTAAACAATAATAGGCAATGGACTAGCTTCTGAAATTGCTCTAAAATGCTGATAAATGCCTTCCTGCGTAGGTTTATTATAATATGGAGAAACTGAAAGAATGGCACAAAATGCCGACAAATCAGTATTTTTTATTTCTTCTACTACATTCAAGGTATTATTACCACCAATACCTATAACCAAAGGAAGTCTTCCTTTATTTGTATTAATTACAGTTTGTTTAACTTGCTCCTTTTCTTGAGAATTTAAAGTTGCCGGTTCTCCTGTAGTCCCTAAAACTACCAAATAATTTACGCCATTATCTATTTGAAAGTTTACTAACTTTTCTAAACCTTCAAAATCAACAGATTTATCTTGGTTAAATGGTGTTACCAATGCTACCCCAGTTCCTACTAATTCCCTCATTATATTTTTTTTAAGATCTTTAAATATTTCATTAACTCTTTATGAAAAATGTTAAACTCAGCTGGATCACATTTTACAATAAAATTATACAACTGTTTATTTGAATGCCCAATACCTATTCTAAAAGCTGTTTTAAAATGCAATAATAATAAGTTGCAATATACATTCTCAACTTTACTATAATTTATTAACAAATCGTATGTATTTGTTAAAATATTTTCAATCTTATGAACCTTAAAGTCCCCGTTCCAACCAAAATCTTTTGGAGAAATTACACCATTATTCCGTTCTTCTTTTTTAGCTTTTTGCTGAAAAATTATAGTATCAATTGAACCTTCTGAAAGCGACAGAAGATTAACTAACTCTTTTTCAACTAATTCCTTTTCCAAATTATTATTAACAATTACTAAAACCCTTTTAATGCTATTGCTTGGAGTTAAACTTGATTTTTCAAGAAGTTTTTGCCAATTTTTATTAAAATAAATTTGATTGCTTTTTCGTTTAAATCCTGTAAAAATCATCTATATTTACGATTGATTCACAAAATTAATTAAAATCATTAGTATTTCAACAATGAAAAAATTTATTATTCACATTTTTATAATTTCCATATTAGTAAGTTGTAAAAGTGACCCACCTTTTTTAACTAAAATTGAAGGAAAACAACTTCCTATTACTGAGGGTATTAAATCCAAAGAAGATATTGAGAATTTTATTAAACCTTTTAAAGAAAGTGTTGATAAAGAAATGAATACTGTACTAAGTTACACTCCTCATAATTTGGTAAGAACTGATGGCGAATTGGAAAGTTCTTTAGGGAATTTACTGGCAGATTTGTGTTATGAGAAAGGAAATCCCATTTTTAATAGTAGAACTGGTAAAAATATTGATTTTGCCTTATTTAATTATGGTGGAATTAGAGCTGGAATAACACAAGGAAATATTACAACTCAAAACGCATTTAACTTAATGCCTTTTGAAAATAGTCTAGTAGTTCTTGAATTAACTTCAGAAAAAATTGAAGAATTAGTACACTATTTAATTTCCGAAGAAAAAGCGCACCCACTATCTAAACAATTTAATTTAGTAATTACAAAAAGTGGCTACAAATTAAAAATTAACAACAAACCATTAGATAAAAATAAAACCTATTTTGTGCTTTCTTCAGATTATTTACAAACAGGAGGTGATAATATGAATTTTTTCAAAAATTCAATAAGTAGTCATAATTTAGATTATAAAATTAGAAATACTATTATAGATTATTTTAAAGAAAATGATACTATTAAAGTTGCATTAGACGGAAGATTTTTGAAAGAAAAATAGCATTATGAAAAGAAGAAATTTTATTAAAAAAACATCAGCTGCAACTGCACTATTAACTTTAGGCGGTTTACCATTACAGTCGTTTGCCTCATCAGATAAAAAGCATATTACTATTTTACATACTAACGATGTACATAGCCATATAGAACCTTTTGAAAGTTCACATTATAAATATCCAAACCTTGGAGGAATTGCAAGAAGAGCTACTTTAATTGATGGAATTAGAAAAGAAAATCCGTATACATTATTATTAGATGCTGGAGATATTTTTCAAGGAACACCTTTTTTCAACTTTTATGGTGGTGAGTTAGAATTTAAGCTAATGAGTATGTTGAAATATGATGCAGCAACCATAGGAAATCACGATTTTGATAACGGAATTGACGGCTTATATGCACAACTTCCACATGCAAAATTCGATTTCTTATCTGCTAATTACGATTTTAAAAATACCGTATTAGATTCACATGTAAAACCTTATAAAGTATTTGTAAAAAATGAAATTAAAATAGGTGTTTTTGGTTTAGGAATAAAATTAGAAGGGTTGGTTGATCCAAGAATGTATAAAGAAACTGTTTATAACAATCCTGTTGAAGTTGCACGTGAAATGAGTAGAATTTTAAATGAAGAAGAAAACTGTGATTTGGTTATTTGTTTATCGCATTTAGGCTATCATTACAAAAAAGAGGAAAATAAAATTAGTGATTTAGAATTAGCAGCAAAAACAAAAGATATTGATTTAATTATTGGAGGACACACGCATACTTTTTTACCAAAACCGACAGTAACTAAAAATATAGTAGGAGAAAATGTACTCGTGAATCAAGTTGGTTGTTATGGTTTAAATTTAGGAAGAATTGATTTTTATTTTGATACCGACAAAAATTTAGAAAGTAAAGGAAAAAGTATAATTGTTTAAAAATAACATGAAAGAATGCGTATAGAAACCGATTTAAAATTAGGATTTAAAGATGTAATGATTCGTCCAAAACGATCAACTTTAAGTTCAAGATCACAAGTATCATTAGATAGAACTTTTACTTTTTTACACAGCAACCACAAATGGACTGGAGTTCCAATTATGGCTGCAAATATGGATACAGTTGGTACTTTTGAAATGGCTGTAGCCTTAGCAAATCATAAATTATTCACCACTATTCACAAACATTATTCATTAAAAGAATGGAATACTTTTATGTCTTCAGCCCCAAAAGAAATTTCAAATTATATTGCAGTTAGTACGGGAACTAGCACTGCCGATTCTAAAAAAATTGCAGGAATTTTTAACCAAAATCCACAATTAAAATTTATTTGCATTGATGTTGCAAATGGCTACTCTGAACATTTTGTGAACTTTGTAAAACAAACAAGAGAGCAATATCCAGATAAAGTAATTTTAGCCGGAAATGTGGTTACTGGAGAAATGGTTGAAGAATTATTATTAGCCGGAGCAGATATTATAAAAGTAGGAATAGGGCCAGGTTCCGTTTGTACAACTCGCGTAAAAACCGGTGTTGGTTACCCTCAACTTTCAGCAATTATTGAATGTGCAGATGCCGCTCACGGATTAGGAGGGCAAATAGTATCAGATGGTGGTTGTAAAGTACCTGGTGACGTAGCAAAAGCATTTGGAGGTGGAGCCGATTTTGTTATGCTCGGCGGAATGCTGGCTGGACATACAGAAAGCGGTGGGAAAACTATTGAAATTAATGGTGAAAAATTCAAGCAATTTTATGGTATGAGTTCAGAAACAGCAATGAACAAACACGTTGGCGGCGTTGCTGAATATAGAGCTTCTGAAGGAAAAACAGTTGAAATTCCATATAGAGGTTCTGTAGAAAATTCTTTACAAGATATATTAGGAGGTTTACGCTCAACCTGTACTTATGTTGGTGCAAATAGGCTAAAAGAACTTACTAAAAGAACAACTTTTATTAGAGTTCAAGAGCAACACAACGAAGTTTTTTCAAAATAACGTCAATTTAATAATTAAAAACTTTCTCGTCCAAATGAGAAAGTTTTTTTTATGAAAAAAATACCGTTTTAATCCTTAGAATTCTAATTTCAAAATAATTATTAAAAAGCATAAACTTCAAAATTATTTCTTCGACAAAACCATAGATCGAAAAATAAAATACTGAGCTAAAACATAAGTTACCATCACTAATATTTCAAAAAAATGTGAAGGTGAATAAAATTTATTGATAGCTAGAGTAGCATCTGAAATTATAAAAATAACAGCACCTAAAAGCATAAATAATGCTGTTTTTGATTTGGTTTGTATATAATCAATCAACGCAACTGTTCCAAATATTGAAATTACCAAACCATAAATTATTACAGGAATTAATAATTCATTTAAAGAATCTAATAGCGTAAACATCAACAATCCAAAAATTATTAAAAAAGGAAATGAGGAAACTAACATTGTTTTTAAATTGTTTTTTTCAATTCTATCAATTACAATTTTTATAAATAACAGGTGAGCTAATAAGAAAGAAATAAGTCCTAGTATAAAAAATAATTCTCCTTCAAACAGTAAAAATACATCTCCAAAAAAAGAAAATTCTAATGCAATTACATACCATTTCAACCTTTTTGGCAATGAAAATACATATAAAAAGACTAATGAAAATATGATTAATGGCTTAAAAATATAGATAAGAATTTGAATTGAAAAAATAATTCCTATTATATCTAATAGTGATGACATCACAAAAACCAAAAAAGCTACTTTAATTTTATTCATTTACAAAAAGTTAATTCCAAGTTGGCAATATACACTTTTTGTTTAGCTTTTTTAATAATGGTTGAATTCCTACTATTAAACTTTGTTGCATAATTTTAGAATCTCCATTATGGCATTCTAAACAAGCCCCAACCAACAATAATTGTTGCTGTTCTTTTACAGTAAATGGCCTAAAATCAGTTCTTGTTGAATTTACAACACCTTTTTTTACGGGCTTTAAAAAAGGAATCCAAGCGTCTTCAGGTAAATTATCATTTATATTTAAATCGTATTCAGGATTGAAATACCATTTCCCTTTTCCTTTCTGAATAACGTATTTTAATTCTCCATTACCATAACCTAATGAAGCGGAATTAGCATGACAGCTTTTACAATCTCTAACTTTTTTAGTAGTTGTATGCGGTGAATTTGGCGCGTATAACCTATGAAAAGAAACATCTTCTCCTATTTTTTTTCCAGAATAACTCCCTTTATCAATAGTTAAAATCATTCCTGGAACTGCAGGTTCAATATGTTTTCCGTCTTTAGTTGAACGAACTCCCATTGCGGGTAATGACGAAGAAAATTCAGAAACATATTCTTTCCACTGTCCTTTACCATATTTTTTATCTAACAAATCAAAAGCTCTTGGCTCATTTTTATCAAATTGATTATGACAACCAATACAACGTGAAGTCCAAGATGAATGGCAAGTAGAACAACTTACATTTTTATGCGCATTATCTCTTGAACAAATTTCCGATTGTGGTTTTAATTCATGTAATTTATTATCTCCTTTCCCTATTAAATACGCTTTTCCTGTGGTTTCAACATAGGTATTAACTAAAGGATGATTGTCTTTTTTAACAACAATTATCTGCTTATCTGAATGTTTATAACCTCTATGTAAAAAAACCAATAAACTTTCAGCATCTAACTTACTATAAGGTATAGTTTTTGGTTTTTCTTTGAAATGACAATCTGAACATTGCAATTTTACCGCTTGTTCTTCGTGGGTATATTTTTTGCCATCACCCATTACTTCATGTGATGAATGACAATCTATGCACAACAAACCTTTGGCATGATGTACATCTTCTTCTTTTTGAGCATAAATTCTTTTATCTTCAAAAGTTTTAAAACCCTTTTTACCTTTTATATCTTCTTGTTCCAATAACGTCTCTTGCCAACCTTCATAATTGGTTGAAATTCTACTAGATCTGCTATGACAACCAAAACAATGTTCATTTTTCACAAAAATATTAGTTGCAGGATGGAATTTAGGCAATACCTTTTTATTTGAGCTTAAATAGGTTTCCAAATCCTTTTTTGCTTCTTCAGAATAATTTAAATGACAGGCATTACAACCTCCTCCTCTACTTATTTGTGTAATTGCGCCAAATTCTTTTTTTTCAGCTCCTAAATGGCAATTTGCACATAAATCTCTTAAATGTTTATCTGATGCTGAATTCTTAATTAATTTAATATGGTATTGTTTATTTGGTGAATCTGCTTCGCCAAAAACATATTTATCAACTGCAATTAATCCACTATTAGTTGTCATTAATGAATTCTCAATTTTTGCTAATTCATTTGGGTGACATTTACCACACGTTTTATTAGCATCACTTAAATTTCCGGGAATTAAAATCATCCCTTTATGAGATTCATCTTTATCATTTGAAACTATATTTCCTAAATGACAACTTGCACAACCAATCAATTCTGGGTTATGATACGATGAATATCCTGAAGTATTTTTATGGCAGCTTAAACAACTTTCTTTATTTATACTTTCTATTTTAGTATAATCGCTTACTTCTTTAATTGTTGAATTAATTTCTTTATTAATAATAAAATATATGAATCCTACTATTATTAAAACAGCACCAAAAAAATACCAAATTTTATTTTTTACCATTTTTTGAAATAACTAAATACAAAATTACATGAATTAAATTTCTAAAAATAATAAGACTTAATTACCTTTAAAATTATAACCTATTTCAATACAGTTACTTATCCTATATGTGTTACTTTTGTTACATATATACTATTGATTTTCAATTACTTAATGTAACCATTGTTACTATATCGAGGAACATTTAATGACTTTTATCATACATTAAACATAGTTCAGTAAATACCTTTACACAAGAAATAAATAATTAAACTTATGACTACTTCAAGAAGAAAATTTATAAAAATTTCTGCTTTAAGTTTGGGAGGTGTAGCAGCAACAACGTCAGCATTAAATATGTTTGGTGCTAGTTCATATATAGATGAACTAGTAAAAGAAAATGTTGCTAAAACTTTTAAAAGAACTGCAACTTATTGCGAAGTTTGTTTTTGGAAGTGCGCCGCTTGGACTTATTCAGATGAAGAAGGTTCTATTAAAAAAATTATTGGTAACGAGAATGACCCACATTGTTATGGCCGTTTATGCCCTAGAGGAACTGGTGGTGTTGGAATGTACAATGATGAAGACCGACTAAAAACACCTTTAATTAGAACAACTGTTAACGGTGAACAAACCTTTAAAGAAGCAAGTTGGGAAGAAGCATTAGATTTAATTGCTTCTAAATTTAATGGAATTAAAGAAGAATTTGGTGCAGAATCTTTAGCGCTTATTAAACATGGGGCTCCAGGAAAACATTTAGAGCATTTATACCAAGCATTTGGTTCTGACACAATCGCAGAACCAGCCTATGCACAATGTAGAGGCCCTCGTGAAACTGGATTTAATTTAACATTTGGATCTTGGGTTGGATCACCTGAACCAACCGATATCAGAGATACTAAATGTTTAGTATTAATTGGTTCTCACATTGGTGAAAATATGCACAATAGCCAAGTACAAGAAATGTCTGATGCTATTGATAATGGTGCTACAATTATAACTGTAGACCCGCGTTTTTCTACCGCCGCCAGTAAATCTAAATATTGGTTAGCTATTAAACCGGCAACCGACATAGCTTTAATGCTATCTTGGATGAATGTTTTAATAAATGAAAATATATATGATAAAGAATATATTGAAAAATATGCTACTGGATTTAATGAATTAAAAGACCATGTAAGTACATTCACACCAGAATGGGCATACGGAATTACAGGAATTAAACCAGAAGAAATTAGAAAAACTGCAAGAGAGATGGCAGATGCATCTCCTGCTGTAATAATTCATCCTGGTCGCCACGTAGTTTGGTATGGAGATGATTCTCAAAGAGCTAGAGCCATGGCTATTTTAAATGCTTTGTTAGGCTCATGGGGTCGCAGAGGTGGCTTCTACTTTAAAGAAAGCATAAAAGTCCCTGAATTTCCAGCACCAGAATACCCACACCCAAAATGGGGATGGAAAGAAATTGGAGCAAAATATCCTTTAGCTCAAATGGGTATTACAACAGAAGTAATAAAATGCGCAATACCTAGTGATGATAATAAATATCCGGTAAAAGCACTTTTGGTTGCTGGTACAAACATCACAAAATCAATTCCAAATAAAAAATTATTGGAAGAAGCTATGGATGCTTTAGATTTTATGGTTGTTATTGATACTATGCCAATGGATGTTACAGGTTATGCTGATGTTGTTTTACCAGAATGCACGTATTTAGAACGTTATGATGAAATTAGATCTGCAACAAATAGGGAGCCATCAATTGCTATAAGAATTCCTGCTGTAGCACCAAAATACGATTCTAAACCATCTTGGTGGATTGCCAAAGAAATTGGAGAGCGCATGGGAGTTGGTGAATATTTTAATTATACCGATTATAAAGAAGTAATTGAATGGCAATTAAACCAAATGGGAACTTCTTTAGAAGAAATGGAGAAAATTGGAGTTAAAAATTTTCCGCGTAAATCTGGATCAATGTATTTAAATGAAAATGGTCCTCACGAATTCCCAACTCATTCAGGTAAAATAGAATTATATTCTAATGAATTAAAAAATTTAGGATTTGATCCTCTTCCAAAATACACAAAACATCCTGAACCTCAACAAGGTTTTTACAGATTAAATTATGGTAGAGCACCAATGCATACGTTTAGTAGAACTGCAAACAATCCAAATTTAAACGATTTAAAGAGTGAAAACAACTTATGGGTTAACCCTAAAGTTTCAAGAATACTAGGATTAAAAACTGGTCAAGAAGTATGGTTAAAAAATCAAGATGATATTATTTCAACTTTTTCAATAAAAGTGAGAGTAACAGAACGAGTTCGTTGGGACTCTGTGTATATGGTACATGGTTTTGGTCATCAAGAAAAAAAATTAAGTCGTGCTTTTGGTAAAGGAATCAACGATACAGAATTAATTTCATCAGTAGCAATTGACCCAATAATGGGAGGTACTGGAATGAGAGGGAATTTTGTAACAATTTTAACCGAAAACCCACATAAAAATACTGAGATATGAGATATGCAATGGTTATAGACACATTAAAATGTGTTGGTTGTAGCGACTGCGTTGTTGCTTGTCAAACTGAAAATGATGTACCAATTGGGTACTGCAGAGATTGGATTACTGAAACCGTAAATGGTGCATATCCTAATATTGAATTAGAACTAAAATCTGAACGTTGCAATCATTGCGATAATGCTCCTTGTGTACGCTGTTGTCCAACAGGAGCGAGCCATCAATTAGATAATGGAATTGTTTTAGTTACAGGTAATGAATGTATTGGATGTGGTGCTTGTATAGAGTCTTGTCCTTACGATGCTCGTTTCCAACATCCTGATGGATATGTTGATAAATGCACTTTTTGTCATCATAGATTAGAAAAAGGACAACTTCCTGCCTGTGTTTCTGTTTGCCCAACAAAGTGTATGTACTTTGGTGATTTAGACAATCCAAATAGTGAAGTTTCAGAATTATTAAAGAACAGAAAACATAAAACATTGGCACCAGAAGCTGGAACTAAGCCTCACGTTTATTATTTAATTTAAAAATTTATAGTATGCAAGAAGAATTATTTACAAGTGGAAGAAACTTACCACATATAGATCCTTCATTAGAAATATGGCATTGGCCAATATCAATCTATTTATTTTTAGGTGGTTTAGCCGCAGGTTTATTATTTTTTGCAGGTTTAATTACAGTTTTGGGAAAAGAAAAAGATTACCCAGCTGCTGTTAAGTATGCATCAATAATATCGCCAATAGCATTAACATTAGGTTTGCTAGCTTTATTTTATGATTTAACTCACAAATTTTACTTTTGGAGATTATACACAACTATTAGAATAGAATCTCCAATGAGTTGGGGAGCCTGGGTATTGTTAATTATTACACCTATTTCATTCTTATGGGTATTTAGCTATTACTCTGAAATTTTCCCAAAATGGGAGTTAAAATTTGATTTTTTAAATAAATTTGAAAAGTTCTTAAAAGATAATAGAAAAAATATGGCCTATGCTTTAATTCCATTATCAATTATTTTAGGAGTTTATACAGGTATTTTATTATCAGCTTTTAATGCAAGACCTTTATGGAATAATGCAATTTTAGGCCCTTTATTTTTAGTTTCTGGTTTATCAACCGGTGCAGCTACAATTATATTGTTAGCAAAAACTAAAAAGGAGAAACACCTATTTGGAAAAATAGATTTAGCGCTAATTGTTTTAGAACTAGGTTTAATTGTGCACATGCTTATGGGGATGTATGCTGGATCTGAAGTTCAACTGGAAGCAATGCAATTATTAGTTGGAGGAGAATTTACTTTAATGTTCTTCGGCTTTGTAATTATACTTGGATTAATTGTACCTGCCATATTAGAATTAATTGAACTTATTGGCTTTAAAGTTCCTGTTGCTGTTCCTGCTCTATTAGTATTAATTGGAGGATTAGTATTAAGATTTGTAATGGTAGAAGCAGGGCAAATAACACGTTATCTATATTAAAATGAAAAAACTAAAAATAGACACAAATAAAAACAGTCACATTTACTGGAATCCATATTTTGGTGGTTTTCTGTTAGGAATATTAATTCTATTCACTTTTTACATGACTGGTAGAGGATTAGGTGCAAGTGGTGCTATGAAAAGTAGTGTTGTTACAATAGTAAATACCGTAACACATTCCCATGCTGAGCAAAATGAATATTACAGCAAATTTATAAAAGGTAACGAATCACCAATGAATAACTGGCTAGTTTTTGAAACCTTAGGAGTTTTAATTGGTGCTTTTATTTCTGGAGGCCTCTCTGGTAGAATTGGATGGAGAGTACAACATTCACCAAAAATAACAAGAAAACGAAGATTAATATTTGCATTAGGAGGAGGAGTCCTTTTTGGATTAGGTGCTCAAATTGCACGAGGTTGTACAAGTGGTGCTGCTTTAAGTGGAATGGCTGTACTTTCAACAGGAGGTTTTATAACTATGTTAGCCATTTTTGGGACAGCATTTTTAGTAGCCTATTTCTTTAGAAAAAATTGGATTTAATAAAATTAAAAAACAAAATATATGGGACCTTTAATTCCAAATGGTGTAATTCCTTACGAATGGAGTAATATAATAGCAATAATAATTGGTATTGCTTTCGGATTTGTATTAGAAGCTTCTGGTTTTTCTTCTTCAAGAAAATTAGCTGGGGTATTTTATGGCTATGATTTTGCTGTATTAAAAGTATTTTTTACTGCTGCATTGGTAGCATTAATTGGTATTTTATATATGGATTATTTAGGATATTTAGATATGGGTGCTTTATACGTTCATCCAACATATTTATGGGGCGCAATTATTGGTGGGGCAATAATGGGTGTTGGATTTGTTGCGGGAGGTTTTTGCCCTGGAACAAGTTTATGCGCAGTTGCAATTGGAAAAGTTGATGCTATAATTTATGTAATTGGTATAATGATGGGTGTATTCATTTTTTCAGAATTATATTTCCTTTTCCAACCAATTTATGAAGGAAGTTTTGAAGGAAACATTACATTAATGGATACTTTTGGTGTAAATAGATATTGGTTTGTTTTTGTATTTACAATTGCTGCAATTATAATTTTTGCACTTTCAGATCAAATTAGAAAAAGAGTAAAAAAAATATTTTACTAATTAAATAACATAAAAATGGTTAATAGAAAAGTAGCAAAAGTTTTAACTTTTAGATACACAATTTTAGCACTAATACTTGTTATTCTTGCGGCAGGTTTGGTATTATTACCTAAATATCAAAAACATGAAGGTATTAATCCTGAAGAATTATTAAGCAAAGCAATAAGTCCTGAAAGATATATTTCAACAGATATTTTAGCAGATAGATTGGTAAATCAAGACCCTTCATTTATTTTAATTGATGTTAGGGATGAAGCTGAGTACACAAAATATTCATTACCTAATGCTATAAATATTCCTTT
>Ga0102811_1000196_pt1 | contig 30849 bp, 29 predicted proteins | sample ColrivemetaGS705_FD_84507 | JGI IMG/M metagenome (GOLD analysis project Ga0102811, IMG submission 84507) | Estuarine microbial communities from the Columbia River estuary - Flood tide ETM metaG S.705 | ecosystem: Environmental > Aquatic > Marine > Intertidal zone > Estuary | place: USA: Columbia... | reverse complement strand
TCAAAAAATGCGCGATTTACACCTTTAAATAGGAACACTAATGATGCGCCTAATGCTGTTAATCCCCAAGTAAAAAGTGTAGCGTAGAATGCTGCTAATATGGGATTAATACTTTCAAAATAACTTATAATTTGTTCCATATTTTTATAAATTTTTTACAAATATATTTTTTGATATTTGATTTGATATTGAAATTATATGATTATTATTTTCTATTATCATTGAGTTGTCAAATGCCTCTTTTGAAATAACTTTTAATACACTTCCTAAACTTATATTTAAATTGTCTAAAAACTTTAAAAAATCTGAAGATGAATCTTTTAGACCTATAACTACACAACTGTTATTTGCTTGAATAAAAGAAAGCATCACATTTTTATGAAGCGCAATATTTCCGTTTTCATCAGGAATTGGGTCGCCATGTGGGTCATGCTTAGGAAAATTTAAAAACGCATCTAATCTATTTATTAATGAGTCAGATTTTATGTGTTCTAATTGCTCTGCCATTTCGTGGACTTCATCCCAATTATAATTTAGTTTATTAACTAAAAAAACTTCCCATAATCTATGCTTTCTAACTATGTTAACCGCTATACTTTTACCCTTTTTAGTTAAAGAAACACCTTTATATTTTTCATAATTAACCAATTTTTTATCAGCTAATTTCTTTAGCATATCAGTAACTGATGATGCTTTTGTGTGAATCTTTTTTGCAATTAAAGTTGTGCTTACATTCTTCGATTTTGTAAGTTCTATAGTATAAATAACCTTTAAATAATTTTCTTCAGAATGTGAAAACATGAACTAAATATTTAGACAAATATAATAAAATATTTAGACAAGGCTAAATATTAAATTATTTCTACTAATAACTTAAAATTGTATTTTTGAAATAAAAAATGAATATTGTAATATACGGAACTGGTGGTGTTGGTGGCTATTTTGGAGCTAGACTTGCTCAAGCAGGAAACAACGTTACTTTTATTGCTCGTGGGAAACATTTAGAAGCAATTCAAAAAAATGGTTTACAGCTTAAAAGTTTTAAAGGAAATTATTTGGTAAACCCTGTAAGGGCTACTTCAAATTTTTCTGAAGTTCAAAATATTGATCTTGTCTTAATTTGTGTTAAAACTTGGCAATTAAAGGAAGTAGCTAAAATTATAAATAACAATATTGGTGAAAATTCTGTAATTATTTCATTGTTGAATGGTGTTGAAAATGAAGATATTTTATGTTCTGAAATTAGCAAAAATAATGTATTAGGAGGTTTGTGTAAAGTTGTTAGTAAGGTTGAGGATTATGGTGTAATAAACCATATGAGTTATGAACCAACAATTGTTTTTGGAGAACTTAATATTAACAACTCTAAACGAGCCGTTGAAATTGAACAAACATTTAAAAAGGCTGGTATAAATGCTGTTTTAACAAATAATATTCAACAAGAAATTTGGACTAAATTTTTATTTATAACAACAATAAGTGCTATTGGAGCTTTAACAAGAGTTACAATTGGTGAAATGTTAGAATCTGATGAAGTAAAAGGAATAATGCTAAAAACCGCTGAAGAAATTGTGGCTGTTGCAAATGCCAAAGGAGTTCCTATTTCAAAAGAAACAATTGAAAAACAATTCAGAGTAATTGAAAGTCAGCCATACAATACAACAGCTTCTTTGCAAAGAGATATTTTAGAAGGAAAACCTTCAGAACTAGAAGCTCAAAATGGCACAATTGTTAGGTTAGGTAAAGAGTTAGGTGTGCCTACACCAACTAATTCATTTATTTACAGCTGCTTACTTCCTCAAGAAAATAATGCTAGACTGTAGTTTTGTTTGTTTTAATTTTTGGGTTTTTACTAATTAAAAAAACGCCAATAATAACCATAAAACAACTTAATATTTTTATCAAATTTATATCTTGGGAATATTCACTATTCTTTAAAGCGAAAGCATAAATGCTTACAACAATAAAACTTACAACAGGTTGTAAATAAATGTAACTTCCATTTACGGAAGGTGCAACCTTACTAAGCGCATATATATTGAATAAATAAGTTAAAAATGTAGTTCCAATAATTACAAAGGCAAGTGAAAGATAAGTGTTCATTGTAAATGCACTAAAATCAGTGCTTATTAAATCACTAATTCCTATAGGGAAAACAAATAGAAGCCCGAATAAAAACACCCAACTTATTACAGTTATTGCTTTGTATTTTTTCATTAAAGGCTTTACTAAAACCAAATACAAACCGTAAGAACAAGCATTTAAAAACACGAATAAATTTCCTAAAAAAGAACTGGTTCCTTCCAATGTTTTTCCATATAAGATTAGAACAACTGCACCTGTACCTCCAATAAAAATACCCAAATATTTATATGCAGTAATTCTTTCTTTTAAAATAAAAGCACTTAAAATTAAAACAATAACTGGTGTGGTTGTCATTATTATAGAAGCATCAATAGGAGAAGTTAAACTTAGCCCATGAAAAAATAACAGCATATTGGTTGAAATACCGAATAATCCGCAAAAGGCTAATAGTATAAAATCTTTTTTTTCAACTTTTTCAATTACAAATTGTTTTATTATCCAGAATAAAATCCCTGCTGCAATAATTCTTAATAAAACCAATGCTGAGGGATTAAATTTTTCAGGCATTAAACCTTTGGCGATTAAAAAATTAATTCCATAAATAATATTGGCTCCAAGGAGTGCTAAATGTGCCTTATAATTTTCTTTGTTCAATTTTTATTGAAAATTAAAATAGAATTGTGAAAGTACAATAATTGAACACAAATTATAAAACAAAAGTTAAAATTTTAATTTAAAGCTGTAATAATTGATTTTTCTTCTTTTTTAGCTAATTGGTATCCTAAATCGTACGCTTTTTGAATAGCATTTGAATCTAAAGCTCCAATTTCATTAAGTTTAGTTGGAGCAAACACATAATTGCAAAGATTAAATTTCTTTAAATTACTAGCATCCATTCCAATATGATATACTCGGTACATTAATTTTAATGATGTATTTATTTCCGATTTTTCAATACTAGTTATTGGGTTTACAAAACTGCCAATAATTTTATCACATGCAATCAAAGGCTCAACAGGAAAATTGTTTAAAACACCACCATCAGAGTATAATTTACCATTAACTTCAATTGGTGAAAAAATTGGAGGGATAGCTGAAGAAGCAATTAAAGGCTTAATTAATTCTCCAGAATTAAAAAAATCTAACTTACCTTCAATTAAATTTGTTGCTGCAACAGTTAAAGGAAATTTTAAACTTTCAAAAGAATTATTAGGGAAGAATTTTTCAAAAAATAAAGCATATTTATCACTATCCATAATGCCTGGTTTATTTAAGGCATAAAGTGATAATTTTAGTAAAGGTGTTTGTTCAAAAAAGGATAGCATTTCTTTGGGGCTAAATCCTGCAGCGTATAATGCTGAAACTAATGCGCCAGCACTTGTTCCTGAAACTTTGGTTGGTATTATATTATTTTCTAACAACACTTGTATAAACCCAATATGAGCAATTGCTCTTACACCACCGCCAGATAAAACCAATCCAATTTCTTTAGCCATTTTATAAGAATTTACTCAAAAATACTAATTTAATAGCTTAAAATAGTAATGTGAAAATAGACTTTAGTATTTTCCATATAAAATGTAACTTTGCGCTTTTAAAAAATGGATAGCAATAATGGAGTACAACTTTAGAAAGATAGAAGCAGATTGGCAAAAGTATTGGTCAGAAAATCAAACGTTTAAAGCCAGTAACAATTCAGATAAACTAAAATTTTATGTGTTGGATATGTTTCCATATCCATCAGGAGCTGGTTTACACGTTGGGCATCCGTTAGGTTATATAGCTTCAGATATTTATGCGCGTTACAAACGTCATAAAGGATTTAATGTATTGCATCCTCAAGGATACGATTCTTTTGGGTTACCTGCAGAACAATATGCTATTCAAACAGGGCAACATCCTGCAATTACAACTGAAGCTAATATTGCTACTTACAGAAAACAATTAGATAAAATTGGTTTTTCATTTGATTGGTCTCGTGAAGTAAGAACTTCTGATCCAAATTATTATAAATGGACTCAGTGGATTTTTATTCAATTATTTGAATCTTATTACTGTAAAGATGATGACCAAGCAAGAGCAATTTCAGAATTAGAGGAAGTATTTGCTTCAGAAGGGAATTCGAGAATTAATGCTGTGTGTGATGAAGATGTTGAAATTTTTAGTGCAGAAATTTGGAAAAATTATTCAGAAGAAGAAAAACAAACAATATTATTAAAATACAGATTAACATTTTTATCTGAAACCGAAGTAAACTGGTGTCCAGCTTTGGGAACAGTATTGGCAAATGATGAAATTGTAAACGGAGTTTCAGAACGCGGTGGTCATACTGTAGTTAGAAAAAAAATGAAACAGTGGAGTATGCGAATTACTGCATATGCACAACGTTTATTGGATGGTTTAGCAAAAATAGATTGGCCACAACCTTTAAAAGACATTCAAACTTATTGGATTGGACGTTCTGAAGGTGCAATGGTTTCTTTTAATGTTGAAGGATTTGAAGATAAAATTGAAGTTTTTACAACAAGACCTGATACTATTTTTGGAGTTAGTTTTATGACCTTAGCTCCAGAGCATGAATTGGTTTCAAAAATTACAACCGCTGAACAAAAAGATGCTGTAGAAGGTTATATTAAAGCAACTGCAAAACGTAGTGAATTAGAACGAATGGCCGATGTAAAAACCATTTCAGGAGTGTTTACTGGTGCGTTTGCTTTACATCCATTTACTGGTGAAAAAGTACAAATTTGGATTGGAGATTATGTGTTAGCAGGATACGGAACAGGTGCAGTTATGGCAGTTCCTTGTGGTGATGAACGTGATTATGCGTTTGCAAATCACTTTGGAATTGAAATTATAAATATTTTTGAAGGTGTTGATATTTCAGAAGAAGCGTTTACAGATAAAGAGAATTCTGTAATTGCAAATTCTGATTTTTTAAATGGATTGCCTTACAAAAAAGCAATGAAAACCATTATCCACGAAATTGAAAAACGCGGATTTGGGTATGGAAAAATAAATTACAGATTGCGCGATGCTGTTTTTAGCCGCCAACGTTATTGGGGAGAACCTTTCCCTGTATATTACAAAAATGGTTTACCTCAAATGATTGACAAAGCTCATTTGCCAATTGTGTTACCTGAAGTTGAAAAGTATTTACCTACAGAAGATGGAAAGCCGCCTTTAGGAAATGCAACAATTTGGGCTTGGAACACAAGAACTAATGAAGTTGTTTCAACTAATTTAATTGATAATGTTTCAATTTTTCCTTTAGAATTAAACACAATGCCAGGTTGGGCAGGAAGCTCGCAATATTTTAATCGTTATATGGATCCTGAAAATAATGAGGAAATGTTTTCAAAAGAAGCGATTAATTATTGGCAAGATGTAGATTTATACATTGGAGGTAGTGAACACGCAACCGGACATTTATTATACTCTCGTTTTTGGCAAAAATTCATGTTCGATAGAGGTTTTGTTCCAACAGATGAATATGCTAAGAAGCTAATTAATCAAGGAATGATTACGGGAACGAGTGCTTTTGTTTATAGAGTTGAAGGCGAAAATAAATTTGTTTCAAAAGGATTAATAAACGATTTTAAAGTGCAACCATTACATTCCGATGTTGCTTTTGTAAATGGTTCAGACGAGTTAGATATAGAAGCGTTTAAAAACTGGAGAGATGAGTTTAAAGATACAGAATTTGTATTAGAAGGCGGAAAATATATTGTAGGTCGGGAGGTTGAAAAAATGTCGAAATCTAAATACAATGTTGTAAATCCTGATCAAATCTGCGAAGAATATGGTGCAGATAGTTTGCGTTTGTTCGAAATGTTTTTAGGGCCTTTAGAGCAATCAAAACCTTGGAAAACTTCAGGAATTTCAGGAGTATATAGTTTCTTAAAAAAACTATGGAAGCTATATATTGTTAACGATGTTTTTTCTGTTTCAGAAGAAGAACCAACAAATGAAGAATATAAGGTTTTACACAAAACCATTAAAAAAGTAGAAGAAGATATTGCTAATTTTTCATTCAATACTTCGGTTTCAACATTTATGATTGCAGTAAATGAATTAACTGTATTAAAATGTAATAAGCGTAAAATTTTAGAGCCATTGGCAATAATTATTGAACCATATGCGCCACATATTGCCGAGGAATTGTGGAAAAATTTAGGATATACTACATCAATTTCAATGGCAGATTTCCCAGAGTTCAAACCTGAATATTTGGTTGAAAGCAGTAAAGAATATCCAGTTTCGTTTAATGGTAAAATGCGTTTTAAAATTGTATTGCCCTTGGATTTAACTGTTAAAGAAATTGAAGATATTGTAATGAAGCATGAAAGAACTCAAGAACAATTACAAGGTAGATCTCCTAAGAAAGTAATTATAGTTCCAGGTAAAATAATTAATATAGTAGGATAAAATTTTAATGAAACTCTGAACTTAGTTCAGAGTTTATTTTTCTTCATAAAAAATGATAGACAAATTTGAAATTATTGGTTTAATAGCAGCTTTTTTAACAACTTCTGCATTTGTTCCTCAGGTTTATAAGGCTTGGAAGTCAAAATCTACCGAAAGTTTATCATTAAGTATGTATGTGGTATTTTTTATAGGTATAATGTTATGGCTTGTTTATGGTTTTTATTTAAATAGTTTAGCTATGATCCTTTCAAATATTGTAACTGGATTTTTAGCTTTAATTCTAATTTTTTTAAAACTAAAATACAAATAAGCTAGTTGTTCCATTTGTTGTTTATTAGACTGTAATTTATTACTTATATTTACTTCAAATTAAAATATGAAAATCAAACATCTTTCTTTACGAATTCGTATTTTTTTGGCAATGATATTGTTAATATTATTGGCTTCAATATTAATTGCGGCTGTAACTATATACCAATACAAAGAACAAACTAATGAATACAATCAGAGTCGTTTAGAGCGTAAAGAGGAGTCTGTAAAAGCATCTATTAATTATTGGTTAAACAGTGGAAATGGGAATACTTTTCCTGTGGAAACCAAAAATTTACCATTTATTTTTAAAGATAAAATTTATGAAATTTCTGATATTGAAAAGCTAGAAATTAATATTTATGATTTGGATGGTAAAATTGTTAAAAGTTCTCATTCAGGTTTTGTAAAAAGCGATGCTCCAAATAAACTTTCACAAGAAATATTGTATGTTGTTAATAATAGTTATGATCACAGGTATGTAAATGATAAAATTATAAATGATAGTGATTTACAATATTCATACAGTTTTATTACTGACAATAAATTTAAACCTATTGGAATATTAAATCTACAATATATTCAGGATAATACTGATAAGGAAAAAGATTTAGAAGAATTTTTGGTAAGAATGACCTATGTGTATTGTTTTATGTTTTTGTTGGCTATTGGTTTAGCTTATTTTATTTCAAGCTATATTACTAGAAATATTAAGGCTGTAACTGATAAAATGAAGCAAACGAGCCTAAATAAAACCAATGAAAAAATTATATTAAAAGATGCTAGTGCTGAAATTTACACATTGGTAAATGCCTATAATAATATGGTAAATGAACTAGAAAAGAGCGCTATAAAGTTAGCGAAAGGAGAACGGGAACAAGCTTGGCGAGAAATGGCAAAGCAAGTTGCACATGAGATAAAAAACCCTTTAACTCCAATGCGTTTAACAGTACAAAGTTTTCAACGTAAATTTGATCCGGCTGACCCTAATATTAATGAAAAATTAAATGAATATAGCAAAGCTTTAATTCAGCAAATTGACACATTAAGTTCAATTGCTTCAGCATTTTCAAACTTTGCTAAAATGCCATCTCAAAAAAGAGAAGAAATTAATGTTGTTGAGGTTGTTAAACATGCATTGGATATTTTTACAGAAGATTACATATCGTTTTTTCCAAAACAATCTTCAATAATTGCTGATTTAGATAAAAATCAATTGATTAGAATTGTTACTAATTTAGTAAAAAACGCAACACAAGCTCTAGAAGAGGTTGATAACCAAAAAATTGAAGTCACTGTTTCAGAAGAAGAAAATAATGTAATTATTATAATTGCTGACAATGGAAAAGGGATTTCTAATGAAGATAAAGAAAAAGTTTTTGAGCCACAATTCACAACTAAATCAAGCGGAACAGGATTAGGACTGGCAATGGTAAAAAACATTATTGAAGCCTATAATGGGACAATTTCATTTACTTCACAAGAAAACGCAGGAACTGTATTTAAAATAATATTACCTAAAATATAAAGTATGAATTTCGAAAATTTACTTATCGACCAAAAAAATAACATTGGTATTATAACCATAAATAGACCTACAAAGTTAAATGCTTTAAACAAAAAAACTATTGAAGAGTTACATATTGCTTTTAAAAATTTTAACAATAACAAAGAAATTAAAGTAATTATAATAACAGGTAGTGGCGAAAAAGCATTTGTAGCTGGAGCAGACATTTCTGAATTTGCTAATTTTAGTGTTGAGGAAGGAACAGAATTAGCAAGAAAAGGACAAGAAATATTGTTCGATTTTGTTCAAAATTTAGGAACACCCGTAATTGCTGCTGTAAATGGATTTGCTTTAGGTGGCGGTTTAGAATTAGCTATGGCTGCACATTTTAGAGTTGCAAGTTTAAATGCCAAAATGGGATTGCCAGAAGTTAGCTTGGGTGTAATTCCAGGTTATGGAGGTACGCAACGTTTACCACAGCTAGTTGGTAAAGGAAAGGCTATGGAAATGATTATGACAGCAGGTATGATTGGAGCTGAAGAAGGAAAAGAATGGGGATTGGTAAACTATGTAGTAGATCAGCAAGAATTATTGCCTTTATGTGAGAAATTAGCAGAAAAAATTATTCGAAATTCATCTGTTGCAATCGCTGCAGCTATAAAAGCAATTAATGCCAATTATACAAATTGTGTGAATGGTTATAGTGTTGAAATTGAGCAGTTTGGAGTGAGTTTTGGAACTGATGATTTTAATGAAGGTACAACTGCTTTTTTAGAAAAAAGAAAACCTGAGTTTGAATAATAAGATATTTTAACAAATTAAATGAACGCTCAACCTCTAGTAAACTATATAAACAAATACATCAGTTTAACTGAAGAGGAAGAATTATTTTTAATTTCAAAAATATCATTTAGAAAATATTTAAAGGGACAATACATTGTTCAGCAAGGAGATATTTGTAAAAAACAATGCTTTATAATTTCTGGTTGCACCAAAACATTTTATATAGACGATGATGGCCAAGAACATGTTGTTTTATTTGCAATAGAAGATTGGTGGACATCAGACATGGGAAGTTTTATAACGCAAACTCCAGCCGATTTCAATGTGCAATGCATAGAAAAAACTGAACTTATTGAGATTACATATGATGATAGTGAAGAATTGTTTCTTAAAATTCCAAAATTGGAACGCTTTTTTAGAAAAATTGTTGAAAAAGCATATGCAGCATCTCAAAAAAGAATTATCAGAAGTTTTAGTTTGAATGCTAAAGAACAATATCTATATTTTAAAGAGCAATACCCATCAATTGAACAACGTGTTCCCCAATATATGATTGCTTCTTACCTTGGTATCACAAAAGAATTCTTCAGCAAAATAAAGAGTCAATTGGCAATAGAAGACTAAAAAGTTAATCTATATTAACTATTTTTAATAATCTACCTTCTTTTTATTTCAATAAAACAATTGCATTTTTGCTTCAAATAATATTAATTTAATTTTATAAAAACATAAGCACATGAAAACATTTAAAAATTTATGGTTAATAGCAATTGTAGCTATTTTTACATTTTCATTTACAACAGTAAATGCACAACAAAAAGAAATTAAAATTGCTAATAGTAAAGTAATTTGGAAAGGATACAAAGTTACAGGCTCTCATGAAGGTACAATTAACTTAAAATCTGGTTTTTTAAACTTTGATGCTAACAAATTAACTGGTGGAGAATTTGTAATGGATATGACTACAATTATAACAACTGATTTAACTGGTGAATACAAAGGAAAACTAGAAGGTCATTTAAAATCGGATGATTTTTTTAGTGTTGAAAAAAATCCTACTGCAACTATGATTGTGAAAAAAGTAGAAGTTTCTGGGAAAAATTCTTACAAAGTAATAGGTGATTTAATTATAAAAGGAATTAAAAACACTGTCACTTTTGATCTTTCTGTATACGGAAATAAAGCCAATGCTTCGTTAAAAATTGATAGAACAAAATATGATGTAAGATATGGTTCAACTAGCTTTTTTGATAACTTAAAAGATAAAGCTATTTATGATGAATTTGATTTAGTTGCAGATTTAGAATTCTAATATTAAAAAAAAGTTAAAAAAATGCTCAAGGAAACTTGAGCATTTTTTTTATAAAACTCTATTAATTTGCACGAATCTTTTTGCATAATAAGCCTCCTTTACTGAGGAAATAATTACACCTAATGAAGTTGAAGAATGAATGAATTTAATTTCGTCACCAATTATTTCAGTAATCATTCCAACATGACTTATTGTTTTTTTTCTAGTTGTTGCGAAAAATATTAAATCCCCAGCTTTTGCTTCCTCTTTTGAAACTTTTGAACCTATACGAGCCATATTTCTTGAAGATCTTGGTAAAGTCATATTTACTTCTTTAAAAGTGGTAAACATCAATCCAGAACAATCAAATCCTTTTTTACTTGTTCCTCCGCTTCTATATGGTGTGCCAATTTTTTTGGAAGCTTCATCAATTAATATTTCAATTTTAATTGAAGTTGTTTCATCAGACTTTATTTTTTCAATAACCTCAGGTGTTAAACTTGCGCTGTAAGATCCTTTTTTAATTATTAAAGAATAATCAGTAGGTAAATTATTAATTACTTCAGGGTTTAATTCGTCAATTTTCTCAACTGAAATTCCATATTTTTTAGCAATACCAAACTTTGTTTCGTTTGCTAACACTTTGTGAATTAAATCTTTAGTTTCATCAATAAAAACAATATTGCTTGAGTCTTTTTTAATGTTGTTTTCAGAAATTAATTCAGGTTTATTTAATTTAATAACAGTTCCAATTTTTAGCTTCCTAGGATTAATTTCGGGGTTTAATTCATTTAAATATTGAAGACTAATTTTGTATTTTTTTGCTATTAATTTTAAAGTTTCACCCTTTTTGATTTTATGAGTTTTAAGTTCGAAAATTTCAGATATACTATTTGTTGCTGTAGTTTTATTTTCATTAAGGTTGTTTTCTATTAAATTAGTTTGATTATCTAATTTTAAAACAGTTCCTACTTTTATTTTGTTTGCATCAACATCAGGATTCAGGTTTAATAATGTTTTTAAACTTATTTTATATTTTTGAGCAATTCCACCTAAGGTTTCACCATAAATAACTATGTGCTTATTTTCAAAAGGAAGAATATCTTTCTTATTTTCTGAAGCTGATAGGTTTAATATAATACCAATTCTTAGTTTTCTGGCATTAACCCCAGGGTTTAATTCCATTAATTTGGAAAGCTTTAAATTGTATTTTTCAGCAATTAAATTTAAGGTTTCTCCAGATGCAACTTTATGTGTTTTTACAATAGTATCTTCAAAATCTTTATTAGGTATTAACAGTACTGCATTAATTTGCAAATATTTACCTTGAACTTCAGGATTTAACTCGTAAATTTCAGCATCTTTTACATTGTATTTTTTTGAAATAGTAAAAATGCTTTCACCTTTAGAAACGGTATGTTTTATAGTAGATTGAGAATAAACATGAGTAGTTAGAAGTAATAAAAAAAGCGAAAAAAGTTTTAAAATATTCATCTCTAATAAATTTTTAACGCTCTAAAATATTGGTTTTTAAAAGCGAGCCAAGATATAAAAACTATATAGTTGAAAAACTGCCGATAAAATTTTTAACATTTATTTAATTAGTTCAATATCTGTAATAAGACATTATAATTTTCCTTCCCATTCATTATAAAACTGTTGAAGAAAAGTTTCCATGTAAATATGGCGATTTTCAGCAATTTTTTTCCCGGTTTTAGTATTCATTTTTTCTTTAAGCAATAATAATTTTTCATAAAAATGATTAATAGTTGGAGCATTGGAATTTTTGTATTCCTCTTTAGTTTGATTTAAATTTGGTTTAATTGACGGATTGTATAATGGTCTATCTTTAAAACCTCCATAATTAAAACAGCGCGCAATACCAACGGCTCCAATAGCGTCTAATCTGTCAGCATCTTGTATAACATCTAATTCTGGAGATTTAAATTTTTGTTCAAAATTTCCACCTTTATATGAAATATTTGAAATTATTTGTTCAACATGGTTAATGGTGATATTATCTACTTGTTGCTCTTCTAAAAAAACACGAGCTATTTTTGGACCAATAGATTCATCTCCATTATGAAATTTTGAATCGGCAATATCGTGTAATAAAGCTCCCAATTCCACAATAAACAAATCTACATTTTCTTCTTTAGCAATTAATTTTGCATTGTTCCAAACACGTAAAATATGAAACCAGTCGTGCCCACCTTCGGCATTTTTCAATGCTGATTTTACAAAAGCTTCTGTATTTGAAATTATTTGTTCTTTATTCATTTTTTAAAAATAAAAAATCCGCTTTAATTAAAGCGGATTTTAAAATTATATTTCATTCAATTCATAAATTAAATGAAAAACTTCTTAATTACAGAACTCTTCGTAAGCTGCTGCTAAATTTGAAGCAATAACTTCTGCAGGTCTTCCTTCAATATGATGACGTTCCAACATATGAACCAATGCACCATCTTTAAATAATGCAATTGCTGGTGATGATGGAGGAAAAGGAATCATAAATTCTCTTGCTTTTGATGTTGCTTCACTGTCAACTCCTGCAAAAACCGTTACTAAATTAGTCGGAACTTTGTCAAACTGTAAAGAAGCAACTGCTCCTGGTCGGCAAGTTCCCGCTGCGCAACCACAAACTGAGTTTACTACAACTAAAGTAGTTCCTTCTTTTGTTATTGCTTTTTCAACTTCTTGTGCGGTATGCAATGAAGTAAAACCAGCATTTTCTAGTTGTAATTGCATTGGTTTTACTATTTCTGGTGGATACATATTATTGTTTTTAGTTAGACTTAATTAGACGTAATAGTTTGCAAATATAACAGATTTAATAAGAAAAGTTTATAATTATTTTAACAACAGTAATTGTGGTTAATTATCCATTTACTAATAAATCAATTATATTTGCTGCTTCAAAATGAATTATGGGGAATTTTATTAAATGGATTGGTGCAGGACTTGGTTTTACTTTGGGAGGACCAATTGGAAGCGTTTTAGGATTTGTAGTTGGAAGTATTTTAGGTGGTTTTTCTAAAGAAGACATTGAAAATGCAAAAAGATATAGTGCGTCTGGTGGAAATGTTCAATCAGGAGATTTTGAAATTAGTTTATTGCTGCTTTCAGCAGTTGTAATTAAGGCTGATGGGAAAGTTGATGAGAAAGAGTTGAGTTATGTTAGAACTCATTTTATAAATATGTATGGAGAAGAACGTGCCAATCATGCGTTTAAATTGTTCAAAGGATTTATTCAGAATAATGACATTTCAACACAACAGGTTTGCATTCAAATTCGTCAAAATTTAACACATGCATCTCGTTTACAATTAATTCATTTTTTATTTGGAATTGCAAAGTCTGATGGTTTAGTAACCGAATCAGAAGTGAATTCAATTAAAACAATTGCTAGCTATTTATATATAAGTATAAATGATTTTGAATCTATTAAAGCAATGTTTTATGATGATTCTGAAAGTGCGTATAAAATTTTAGAAATTGAAAAAACAGCTTCTAATGATGAGTTGAAAACAGCTTATAGAAAAATGGTTAAAAAATACCATCCAGATAAATTACAACATTTAGGAGAAGAGCATGTAAAAGGTGCTGAAGAGAAATTTAAGGAGGTTCAAAAAGCATATGAGCAAATTCAAAAAGAAAGAAATATTTAATATTTAAAATCTTTTTGTGACTTTTAAAAAAAAGTTGTGTCATACAAATATAAATTTAAGATTTAAGTTGGTTAAATTTTAAACCCCAAAAACTAAAACGCCTATCCTAGGGCGTTTTTTTATTTTAAATAATCAGCAATATCTGTTGGGCCTTCTAAAATAGTTTTAACTATTTGTAAAGTGCCATCTTTTTTAGAAATAATATGCCATTTAATTAATGAAATTTGCATATCAACAATTTCAATTCCAGTTATTGATCTAGGATGCACACAACTTCCATCATTAAAATAAGGTAATTCATTTATTTCAGGAAAACGAGGGCGGTGAGTATGGCCAGCAATTATCATTTGGTTGTTATTTGCTATAATCCATTTTTTAAGCCTTCTTTCAACTTTAATTAATTCTTTAAAATTTTTAGCAGGGCTTGTTGGGTCTTTTATCCCAACAAATTGAAGAGGCTTCCATAAAATTCGAACTAAAAATCGACTCCATTTCCATAAAACAAAATTATAAAAATCTGCCTGATGACCATGAATTAGCAAAATGTCTTTTTTGCAGCCTTCAACTTCTAAAATAATAGATTCGTTAAATTTTAAATTAGGTAACAACTCTTTATATGTTCCAGATACTTTATCAAAATAGTTTGTTAATATAGCTTCAGATTTATTTTTATTTTTCAAAACCATATCATGATTTCCCCAAAGCATATGCAATTTGTTTTTTAAATAGAATTCACGTAGTAATAAAAAAGTGTTTTTATGAGCTTCAAAAATGTCATTAAAAAAAAGATTTTCCCATAATTCAATGCCATCACCCAATTCTATGTATGTAAAATCATTTTCAAAGTAATTTCGCAACGCGTGAAAATAAATATTGCTGTTATTGGCAAAATCATCAGCGTAACTATTATCGCCTCTATGGCAATCACTAAAAAATATAAATTTTGAATTACAATTTAATGGAATTCTTTTAGCGTTTCTATACGAATTAGATATAATTTTTTGAATCATATTTAGTATCAAAAGAGAATGAATTATAAACTTACTATAAATCTATTAAAGTCAATGTTTTATGTAATTAATTTTTTACAATTTATGAAATGATATTTTCAAGAAAATACGTAATTTCGCAAACTAATTGAATTAAAGGTATAAAATGAGTAAAAAGTTTAGAGAATATAAGGGTTTGGACCTCACTAAAGTAGCAGATGATACATTAGCGTTTTGGGAAGCTTCAACTATTTTCGAAAAAAGTATAGCATCCAGAAATAATTGTAAACCATATGTGTTTTTTGAAGGACCTCCTTCAGCGAATGGTTTACCTGGAATTCATCACGTTATGGCACGTGCTATTAAAGATATATTTTGTCGTTATAAAACACTGCAAGGTTTTCAAGTGAAAAGAAAAGCAGGATGGGATACTCACGGATTACCAATTGAATTAGGTGTTGAAAAAGAATTAGGAATTACCAAAGAAGATATTGGATCAAAAATTACTGTTGAAGAATATAACGAGGCTTGTAAAAAAGCAGTAATGCGTTATACGGATGTTTGGAATGATCTTACAAAACGTGTTGGTTATTGGGTAGATATGGAAGATCCGTATGTTACCTATAAACCAAAATACATGGAAACTGTTTGGTGGTTGTTAGCTGAAATGTATAAAAAAGGATTGATTTATAAAGGATATACCATTCAACCATATTCGCCAAAGGCTGGTACAGGTTTAAGTTCACATGAACTAAATCAACCAGGTACTTACCAAGATGTAACTGATACATCAGCTGTTGCACAGTTTAAAGCAATTAAAAATACATTACCAGAATTTTTGCAAAAAGTTGAAGGTGATATTCACTTTTTAGCTTGGACAACAACTCCTTGGACACTTCCTTCTAATACAGCATTAACAGTTGGTAAAAAGATAGATTATGTGTTGGTTAAATCTTACAATCAATATACTTTTGAATCTATTAATGTAATTTTAGCTAAGAGTTTAGTTGGAAAACAATTTGCCTCAAAGTTTTTTGTTGTTGAAAATGAAGCTCAACTTGCTGAATACAAAGAAAACGATAAGAAAATTCCTTATATAGTTGTTCAAGAATTTAAAGGAGTAGATATATTAGAAGCTAAATACGAACAATTATTACCGTACACACTTCCATATAAAAATCCTGAAAATGCATTTAGAGTAATTGCGGGGGATTTTGTCACAACTGAAGACGGTACAGGTATTGTACATACAGCACCAACTTTTGGAGCTGATGACGCTATGGTTGCAAAACAAGCAAGCCCTGAAGTTCCTCCAATGTTAGTTTTAGATGATAATGGAAATCCGGTTCCTTTGGTAGATTTACAAGGAAGATTCACCAAACATATGGGGGAATTTGCTGGAAAATATGTAAAAAATGAATATTACAATGAAGGTGAAGAGCCAGAACGTTCATTAGATGTTGAAATTTCTATCAAATTAAAAGAAGAAAATAAAGCGTTTCACGTTGAGAAATATCGCCACAGTTACCCACATTGTTGGAGAACTGATAAGCCAGTTTTATATTATCCGTTAGATTCTTGGTTTATTAAAGTTACCGAGAAACGTGATAGAATGTTTGATTTGAATAATACTATTAACTGGAAACCAAAATCTACCGGAGAAGGCCGTTTTGGGAACTGGTTAAAAAATGCAAACGATTGGAATTTATCTCGATCTCGTTATTGGGGAATTCCATTACCAATTTGGAGAACTGAAGATGGTACTGAAGAAATTATAATTGGTTCTGTTGAAGAATTAAAAGCCGAAATGCAACGTGCCGTTGAGGCGGGCTTTATGAAAGAAGATATATTTTCAACTTTTGAAGTTGGAAATATGAGTGAAGAAAACTATGATAAAATAGACCTTCACAAAAATGTTGTTGACAAAGTGATTTTAGTTTCGCCAAAAGGACAACCAATGAAACGTGAAAGCGATTTAATTGATGTTTGGTTTGATTCAGGTTCTATGCCTTATGCACAATGGCATTATCCTTTTGAAAATAAAGAATTAATTGATGATAAAAAGTTTTTTCCAGCCGATTTTATTGCTGAAGGAGTAGATCAAACTCGTGGATGGTTTTATACCTTACACGCAATTGGAACCTTGGTTTTTGATTCTGTTGCTTATAAAAACGTAGTTTCTAACGGGTTGGTTTTAGATAAGGATGGTAAAAAAATGTCTAAACGTTTAGGAAATGCTATTGATCCTTTTGAAACAATGGATAAATATGGTGCAGATGCTACCCGTTGGTACATGATTTCAAATGCAAATCCTTGGGATAATTTAAAATTTGATATTGAAGGAATAGATGAAGTTCGCAGAAAATTCTTTGGAACATTGTATAACACCTATTCATTTTTCTCTTTATATGCCAATTTAGATAATTTCACGTATGCTGAAGCTGAAATTGAAATAAAAGATAGACCAGAAATTGACCGTTGGATTTTATCTGAATTAAATACTTTGGTTAAAAATGTTGAAAGTTTTTACGAAGACTACGAACCAACTAAAGCCGCAAGAGCAATTCAAGAATATGTTGGTGAAAATTTAAGTAATTGGTTTGTTCGTTTAAGTAGAAGACGTTTTTGGAAAGGTGATTACGGACAGGATAAAATTTCTGCATATCAAACTCTTTATACTTGCTTATTAACTGTTGCAAAACTTGCATCACCAATAGCGCCATTTTTTATGGATAATTTGTATAAAGATTTAACAAATGCTACAGGTAAAGAAAACTTAGAGTCAGTACATTTAGGTGAATTTCCAAAATTTGATGAAAGCTTGGTAGATAGCAAATTAGAGCATAAAATGCAACAAGCTCAAAAAATTTCTTCAATGGTTTTATCGCTTCGTAAAAAAGAAATGATAAAAGTACGCCAACCATTACAAAGAATTATGATTCCTGTAATGGATGAAAATGATAGAGAAGAAATTTTAGCTGTTGAAAACTTAATAAAATCAGAAGTAAATGTGAAAGAAATTGAGCTGATTGATGATGCTTCTGGAATATTAATTAAAACAATAAAGCCTAATTTTAAAGTGCTTGGACCTAAGTATGGGAAAGATATGAGGTTAGTAGGTCAAGCTATTGAAAAGTTTAGTCAAGAAGATATTGCAACTGTTGAAAAACAAGGCGAGATTTCAATAAAATTAAACGAAAATATTGTAAATTTAGCACTAGAGGAGGTTGAAATTACTTCACAAGATATTGAAGGTTGGTTGGTAGCAAATCAGGGTAATTTAACCGTTGCTTTAGATGTTACAATTTCCGATGACCTAAGAAAAGAAGGAAATGCAAGAGAATTGATTAACAGAGTTCAAAACCTTCGTAAAGAAAGTGGTTTAGAAGTAAATGATAAAATTAAATTAGTTATTCAAAAAAATGATATATTAGAGCAATCTGTTTCGGCAAATGAGCAATATATTAAAAACGAAACATTAACAAGTGAACTAATTTTTAAAGAAATTGTGGAAAAAGGCATAGAAATTGCTTTTGACGATGTAAATACAAAAATATTAATTGAAAAAATTTAAGTTATGGACGATAATAATAGATATTCTGACGCTGACCTTGCCGAATTCAAAGAAATAATTCAGAAGAAAATAGACTATGCGGTTGAAGATTTAGGGTTGATTAAAAGCGCTTTTAAGAATGATTCTAATAATGGAACAGATGATACATCGCCAACATTTAAAGCTTTTGAGGAAGGTTCAGAAACAATGTCAAAAGAGGCAAATGTTGCGTTAGCAATTCGTCAGGAAAAATTCATTAGAGATTTAAAAAACGCTTTAATTAGAATTGAAAACAAAACGTATGGAATATGTCGTGTTACAGGAAAATTAATTGCAAAAGAGCGATTAAAGCTGGTGCCACATGCAACCTTGAGTATTGAAGCTAAAAACATGCAACAATAAATAAAATATTTAAATAGAATAAGAAGCTTCCTTAATATTAGGAGGCTTCATTATTTAGTAATATCACCAAATTTTTATCAAATTGAAAAAAGCTTTTTTTATAATAATCACAGTTCTACTAGTTGATCAAATAAGTAAAATTTATATAAAGACTAACTTCTTATATGGTGAGGAAGTGGTGGTTTTTGATTGGTTTAGAATTCATTTCATTGAAAATAATGGAATGGCTTGGGGAGCTGAATTTGGGGGTAAAGCAGGTAAATTATTTTTAACAATTTTCAGATTATTTGCAATAGCAGGTATTGGATTTTGGTTATATACTTCAATAAAAAAGAATGCGAATTCCATTTTAATTGTTGCTATTTCTTTAATTTTTGCAGGAGCTATGGGTAATATTATCGACTCGGTTTTTTATGGAGTTATTTTTGATACACCAGCAAATGCAACAGCAACTCTTTTTTCAGAAAATCCTTACGGAGAATTGTTTTATGGTAAAGTTGTAGATATGTTATATTTTCCTATTTGGAGTGGTGATTTACCATCGTGGATTCCTTTTTGGGGAGGTAAGCCATTTACTTTTTTTAATGCTATTTTTAATGTTGCTGATTCTGCAATTTCTTCTGCAGTTGGCTTATTAATTGTTTTTAATAAAAAGGCATTTCCTAAAGAAATTTAAAATTTAAAAAATCTTGAATTTATTTATTTTTTGTTTATTAAAATACTAATCGTACATTTACGATGAACTATTTATTAAATGAAAAGAACTACACAAAAAATTGATTATTTAGAGGAGACAGAAGAATTGGCTCGTTTCGCAAAAGCATTAGGGCATCCTACAAGGCTTAAAATATTGAACTATTTAGAAAGTCAGAGTTGTTGTTTTACGGGCGATTTGTTAGAAGTAATTCCATTAGCTCAATCTACTATTTCGCAGCACTTAAAAGAGTTAAAGGATGCTGGCTTAATCCAAGGAGAAGTAAATCCTCCGAAAATAAAGTATTGTATTAATCAAGAAAATTGGAAGAAAGCAAAGAGGCTTTTTCATCATTTTTTCAGTAAAGAATATTCAAAAAAATCTTGTTAAAATAAAAATTTAAAAAATGAAAATAATTAAAGTATTAGGAACAGGTTGCCCAAGTTGTGTTTCAACAGAAAATGTGGTTACTGAAGTTGTAAAAGAATTAAATATTGATGCTCAAATAATTAAAGTAACTGAAATCATGGATATTATGATGTATGATGTTATGAGCACTCCTGCAATTGTTATTGATGAAAAAGTTGTTTTTAAAGGAAAAGTGCCTTCAAAAGAACAAATGAAGGCTTTGTTAGTAGATAATTTTGCAAATAATGCTTGTTGTTCTGATGAAAACACAACATCTTCTTGTTGTTCTGATGAAGAAAAAGAATCAGGTTGTTGCTAAATTTTAAACTATTACTAAATGAAAAAAAGGCTTAAATTTTTAGACCGCTTTTTAACACTATGGATTTTTTTAGCTATGGCAATTGGTGTTGGTTTGGGATATTTATTTCCTCAAATAGCAACTATTACCGATTCTTTATCAGTTGGAACAACTAATATCCCGTTAGCAATTGGTTTAATTTTAATGATGTATCCTCCATTAGCAAAAGTAGATTACAGTTTAATACCAACTGTTTTTAAAGACACTAAATTAATGTCAGTTTCATTATTTTTAAATTGGATTGTTGGTCCAATTTTAATGTTTGTTTTGGCAATTGTGTTTTTAAGAGATCAACCGGGATATATGTCTGGTTTAATTTTAATTGGTTTGGCGCGTTGTATTGCAATGGTAATTGTTTGGAACGATTTAGCTGGAGCAAGTAGAGAATATGGAGCAACATTAATAGCGTTAAATAGTATTTTTCAAATAGTAACATATAGTTTTTATGCTTGGTTATTTATTACCGTTCTTCCAAATTATTTAGGCTTAGATAGTTTTAATGTTGATATTTCAATTTTTGAAGTAGCAAAAAGCGTTTTAATTTACTTAGGAATTCCGTTTTTAGCAGGTTTTTTAAGTAGAAAATATTTAATAAAGTATAAAGGCGCAACTTGGTATAACACAAAGTTTATTCCGTTTATTTCACCAATTACCTTGATTGCATTATTAGCAACTATTGTTTTAATGTTTAGTTTAAAAGGCGATTTAATTGTTGAAATTCCTTTTGATGTTTTAAAAATAGCAGTGCCTTTAGTTATTTACTTTGTACTCATGTTCTTTGTAAGTTTCTTTATTGGAAAAGCAATGAATATAGATTATGAAAGAAATGCAGCAGTTGCTTTTACTGCCACAGGCAATAATTTTGAATTGGCCATAGCAGTTGCTATTGCTGTTTTTGGAATCAATTCTCAGCAAGCATTTACAGGCGTAATTGGGCCTTTAGTTGAAGTTCCTGTATTGATATTGTTGGTGAAAGTTTCCTTGTGGTTAAAGAAAAAATATTATCTCTAAACTATGTTTGATTGGATTCAACAATTAGCTGATTGGTTGGTTTTTGATATGCTTCATTTAAAAGAAGGAGATCATTTAACCGAAGCTTTAAATTTCTTTATTTATGATAGTATTAAAATACTATTATTAGTTTTTGTTATTATTTTTTTCATGGGAATTGTAAACAGTTACTTTCCTGTTGAAAAAGTTAAAAATTATTTATCACGAAAGAAATTATATGGATTTGAATATTTAATGGCTTCGCTATTTGGTGTAGTTACTCCTTTTTGTTCTTGTTCATCAGTTCCCTTATTTATAGGTTTTGTAAAAGGTGGAATTCCTTTAGGAGTAACCTTTGCTTTTTTGGTAACATCACCTTTGGTAAATGAAGTAGCTATAGGGTTGTTTATTGGGTTGTTTGGCATAAAAACAACAGTAATTTATGTAATTAGTGGTGTTTTATTAGGAACGGTTTCTGGAATAATTCTTCAAAAACTGAAATTGGAAAAATATTTAACACCTTGGGTACAGCAAGTTTTAGAAAATTCTCAAAAAGAGACTGAAAAATTTGAAATAGAGTCTACTTCTTTTAAAGATAAATTACCATTCATTTGGATTGAATCTAAAACTATTTTAAAAGGAATTTTACCTTATGTAATAGTTGGTATTGCCATTGGAGCATTAATGCATGGATATATTCCTGAAGGTTTTTTTGAACAATATTTAAGTAAAGATAATTTGTTCGCAGTACCAGTAGCTACCATTTTAGCAGTACCAATGTATTCAGGTGCCTCTGGTATTTTACCTGTAATTCAGGTATTGGTTTCAAAAGGAATTCCTTTAGGAACAGCCATAGCGTTTATGATGGGAGTTGTTGGTTTATCGTTACCAGAAGCAATGCTATTGAAAAAAGTGATGACTGTTAAATTGATTGCAATTTTCTTTGGAGTAGTAACACTATGTATTATTATTTCAGGATATATATTTAATATAATTTTTTAACCATTTAAATAATAAAAAATGAAACAATTTGGAATTTTATCAGCGTTAGTGATTAGCTTTTTTTTGTTTTCTTGTTCAGGAAAAGCTCAAAACAAAACTGTAGAAAATCAAGTAAAGAAAAACACTATTGAAGTATTTGATTTTCATACAACTAACAGATGTATAACTTGTAAAGCTATTGAAGCAAATACAAAATATACGTTAGAAACATATTTTGCTAAAGAACTTAAAAGCAAGAAAATAATTTTTAAGGTTATAAATATTGATTTAAAAGAAAATGAAAAATTGGCTGAAAAATTTCAAGCATCGGGTACTTCATTATTTTTAAATATAATAGGTGAAAAAAATGAAAAACAAATTGATTTAACAAATTTTGCCTTTACTTACGGTAAAAAACAAAAAGAGTTTTCTGAAAAACTAAAAGTTACCATTGAAAAAGAATTAGCTAAAATTTAAATGGATTTTTTACAATCTTTATTAGAAAATTATACTTTTCCATTAGTATCAGCATTTATTTTAGGGCTAATGACTGCTATTAGCCCATGTCCACTTGCTACTAATATTACCGCCACTGCATTTATCTCCAAAAATATTACAAGCAAAAGGAAAGTGTTTTTAAGTGGAGTTTTGTATTCATTAGGAAGAGCTTTTAGCTATACATTAATTGGCTTAATACTTTTTTTTGGGGCAAGTAAATTTCATATTGCTCGATTTTTCAGTCAAAATGGAGAGAAATATTTAGGGCTGTTATTACTTGTAATTGGATTAATAATGTTGAATGTTATAAAATTAAATTTTCTAAATAAATTTAATTTCACAGAGAAATTATCAGAAAAATTTCAAGGAAAAGGATTGTTAGGTTCGTTTTTAATTGGAGCTATTTTTGCTTTGGCATTTTGCCCTTATAGTGGAGCATTATATTTTGGAATGTTAATTCCAATGACAATTTCTAGCGTTGACGGATTGTTCCTGCCAATTGTATTTGCATTAGGTACTGGTTTACCTGTTCTAATATTTACCTATTTGTTGGCTTTTTCAGTTGGGAAAATTGGAATATTTCACAGAAAAATTTCAAAAGCTGAAAAAGTAATGAGATTAGTAGCTGGAGTTGTTTTTGTAATTACCGGAATTTATTATATTTCTATTTTTATTGGAATAATTTAAATGTTTTATGAAAACAGATAAACAAAAAATAGTTGTAGCATTAATTGTATTTATAATAACTTTTGTAGTTTTTAGATGGATTTTTTCCAACTGGAGTTTTATAAAAGAACAATTATTTTAAGTAAATAGGTTGTTTAAAAGGGCAAAAACAAATTTTTAAACAACCTAATTATTTTTGATGTTTACTTAATTTTTATTAATTCTTCAACAAACTTTAATAAGTCGTCTATTTCTACGTGATCCATCATAATTACTTTGTACCAATGATTATTTCCGCTATGTGTTTCAGGTACCAATCCATATTTTTGAGCTAAAGAAACAGGAACAAAGCTAGATTTTAAGGTAACTATGTTCATAAAAGGATTACGGTAATATTCAATCCCCAAATCATTTAATTGGTTGCAAAACCATTCGGTACGTAATAAAAGTGTATTAATTTTTTCAAACCAACCATAATAGCCATAACTAAATAAAATCATCCAAACTGCAATGGCATTTGCACCAGATCTGCTTCCAACAATGGTTAAATCCATTCCATCAACATATTGTGCTTCTTTAGTTAAAACATTTTCAATTAAATTTTTTCTACATAAAAATACACCAGTTCCGTAGGGAGCTTGTAACATTTTATGAGCATCAATTGTTATTGATGACACATTTGGATTTTCAAAATTAATTGTTGATTTTTTGTTTGAAATTGGATAAATAAAACCGCCAAAAGCTCCATCTACATGAATTTTAAATTCAACATTATGTTTTGTTAATACTTCTGCATAAATATCTGGATTATCAACAGAACCAAACATGGTTGTTGCCATATTAGAGATAACCATGAAGTATTTTTTTCCTTCAGAAATCAATTTTTCTACAATAGCATTTAATTCTTCAGCAATAATTTCACGAGAATTAAAATCAACAGGAATACTTACGGTTTCTACACTTAATAAATTAGAGCCTTTATGGACAGAGTAGTGAGTATCTTCAGAAGATAAAATAACCATTTCATTTAAGGTTGCATTAAAGTCTTTCTTGAATTTATTTCTATAAATCCACAAAGCTTGAATATTTGCTTCTGTACCACCTGTTGCAATGTAGCCATCATATTCATTTTCTTCAGCTTTAAAAATATCAACAGCTAATACTTTTATAACTTCCTTTTCTAATTCTTGAGACCCTTTAAAGGCTTCCTCACTTTTACCCAAAGTATGACAACCTATATTGTTTGGGTTTGCAATAAAAGATTTTAATAAGGGTGAATCTTTTAAAAACGCACCACTTGTATTAAAGACATTTTCATCTAATTTTGAAACAGGATACCCTAAATATTTACTGTTTTGAAAATCAATTGTTGATGCTAAAGCTTCATCAATTCTTTTTATTAATTTATCTTTCGAATATTTTTTCCAGTATTTCATCCTTAAAATTTGTATTATATTTAAAAAAAGTTTAAAAAAACAATATATTTTAAACTTTTCGCAAAAGTACATAAAATATGTTATTAAAAATTCTTTTAGCCGTCTGATATCTAGTTGAAATTTATTCAATAAAAAATGAGTAATTTTAATTTTTAATTAACATATCCATTGGACATAGAAATTCAAATAAAAACTTTGCCAAATCAACCTGGTGTTTATCAGTATTATGATAAAAATGATACTATTTTGTATGTTGGGAAGGCTAAAAATTTAAAAAAAAGAGTAGCTTCTTATTTTAACAAAACCCAGGAAAATGGAAAAACCAGAGTTTTAGTAAAAAAAATTGTGACTATAAAGCACATTGTTGTTGATACTGAAACGGATGCATTACTATTAGAAAATAATTTAATTAAAAAATATCAACCACGTTACAATGTAATGTTAAAGGATGATAAAACGTATCCTTGGATTTGCATTAAAAAAGAACGTTTTCCCCGTGTATTTTTAACCAGAAATGTAATTAAAGATGGATCTGAATATTATGGGCCTTACACTTCTGTTCGCACTGCAAAAGCTTTGTTAGATTTAATTAAAGAATTGTATCAGTTACGATCTTGCACATTTGATTTAATTGAAAAAAATATTGAAATTGAAAAGTATAAAGTATGTTTAGATTTTCATATAGGGAATTGTAAAGGGCCATGTGAAGGGTTCCAAACGGAAGAAAATTACAATAATGACATTACTGCAATTAGAAATATTATAAAAGGCAATTTTAAAGAATCAATTAAGTCATTTCACGAATTAATGATGCATTTCGCAACTGAAATGGAGTTTGAAGAAGCTCAAAAAATTAAAGAAAAAATAGATTTATTAGCCAATTATCAGGCTAAATCAACAGTTGTAAATCCATCAATTACAAATGTTGATGTGTTTTCAATTATTTCGGATGAAAGTTATAGCTATGTAAACTTTTTTAAAATTTCAAATGGTGCAATTATTCAATCTCATACTACAGAAATTAAAAAGAAATTGGATGAGACTGATAAGGATTTATTAGAATTAGCAATAATTGAAATTCGCCAGCGTTTTAATTCGCAGTCTACAGAAATTTATGTTCCGTTTAAAGTGGATGTTGGAGATACTTTAAAAGTAACAGTCCCTAAACTTGGCGATAAAAAGAGAATTGTAGAATTGAGTTTACGCAATGCAAAATATTACCGTCAGGAACAATTTAAACAAATAAAAATAGTTGATCCAGACAGGCATGTAAATAGAATTATGGCGCAAATGCAAAAAGATTTACGTCTAAAAACAGAACCTCGTTATATTGAATGTTTTGATAATTCCAATATTCAAGGAACCAATCCTGTTGCAGCCTGTGTTGTATTTAAAGATGGCAAGCCAAGTAAAAAAGAGTACAGACATTTTAATATTAAAACAGTTGATGGACCCGATGATTTTGCTTCAATGGAAGAAGTAGTGTTTAGACGTTATAAACGGTTACAAGATGAAGGGGAACCATTACCTCAGTTAATTGTAATTGATGGTGGAAAAGGACAACTTTCTTCTGCCTTAAAAAGTTTAGATATTTTAGGATTAAGAAATAAAATATCTATAATAGGTATTGCAAAAAGGTTGGAAGAAATTTACTATCCAAATGATTCAGTGCCATTATATTTAGATAAAAAGTCTGAAAGTTTAAAAATGATCCAACAATTAAGAAATGAAGCTCACCGATTTGGTATAACTCATCACAGGAATAAAAGAAGTAAAAATGCCTTGAATAATGAATTAGAACAAATTTCCGGTATTGGAAAACAAACTGTTGTATCTTTGTTAAAACATTTTAAATCCGTTAAAAGAGTTTCATTAGCTTCAGTTGAAGAACTTGAAAGAGTAATTGGAAAAAGTAAAGCTACATTGCTAAAAAATCATTTTAACACAAACAAACAGAGGTGAAGCGAGTTATATTAATAATAGTTTTATTTTCAGTAACTTTTGGATTTTCACAAGAGCTAACTGAAAAAATGGATATTAAAGTTGGACTAGTATTAAGTGGAGGTGGCGCAAAAGGTTTTGCTCATGTGGCAGTTTTAAAGGTGTTAGAAGAAGCTGGTGTTAGAGTTGATTATATTGGAGGAACAAGTATGGGAGCAATAGTTGGCGCTTTATATGCATCAGGTTATAATGCTTCACAATTAGATTCAATACTTAAAACAATTGATTACAACAAAATTTTAAGGGATGAATTGCCACGAAAGGCAAAGCCATTTTATGAAAAGGAAATTGGAGAAAAATACACGTTAACACTTCCAATTAAAGACAAAAAAATTGGAATACCAACAGCTTTATCTGGAGGTCAAAATGTACTTAATTTATTAACAAAATTATTACAGCACGTAGATCATATTAATGATTTTAGTAAACTTCCAATTCCATTTGTTTGTATAGCTACTAATTTAGAAACAGGGACTCAGGTTATTTTAGATAAAGGATTTTTACCAGAAGCTGTTAAAGCTAGCGGTTCTTTTCCTACATTATTAGCGCCAGTTGAAATTGATGGATTATTGCTTTCAGATGGAGGAATTGTAAATAATTTTCCTGTGCAAGAGGTGCTAAATATGGGAGCTGATGTTGTTATTGGGGTTGATATTCAAAGTGGATTAGATACTAAAGGAGAGTTAGATAGTGCGGTAAAAATTTTAAATCAAATTGTTGGTTTTCAAATGTATAAAACATTAATCTATAAACACGATGATGTTGATTTATTAATTAAGCCAAACATGAATAATTACAATGTAATTTCATTTGATAAAGTAACTGAAATTATGGAGGAAGGAGATAAAGCTGCCAGAGAAAAAATAGTTCAATTAAAAGAAATTGCAAGTAGTCAACAGCAGCATAAAAAGGGAGAAGTAAGTAATAAACAACTTAAAAATATACATATTAAAGAAATTAAAATAAGTGGGAATAAAAATTATACACGGGCTTATATTTTAGGAAAACTCAATTTAAAAGACAGCGAAATCACTACATATTCTTCATTGTTTGAAAGCGTAAATTATTTATCAGCTACTGGGAATTTTGAAAATATACAATACAAAATTTTAAAGGAAACCGACGGAAGTGTTGTTGTTTTTAAAGTAAAAGAAAACAGAGTCTCTAATTATTTACAATTAGGTGGGCATTATGATGATTTATATAAAACAGGTATTTTATTAAATATTACATCTAAGCATTTATTTTTTAAAAATGATATTACATCAACAGACTTAATTTTGGGTGATAATTTAAGATTTAACTTTAATTATTTTATTGACAATGGATTTTATACAAGTTTTGGAATAAGGTCACGATATAATAATTTTAATGCCAATGTTAAATTTGATGATGCCAATGTGAATAAAATTAATTTAGTGTATGAAGACTTTACAAATCAGGTGTATGTACAGACGGTTTTTAATAGAAAATTTGCTATTGGAGGAGGTATAGAACATAAAAAACTAAAAGCCTTTACAGAGACTATAACCTCATTAGATAACAATGAAATACCAACAAATAAGAGTAGATTATATTTCGACAAATCAAATTACTTTAGTTTAATATCTTATATAAAACTAGATACATATGATAAAAAATATTTTCAAAAAGAAGGAGCACATTTGGATGTAGATTTCAGATGGTATTTAACGTCATCAGAGTTTAATACTCACTTTATACCATTTTCTCAGTTAAAAGGACAGATTGGATTTGCACATACCTTTTTTAATAAGTTAACAATGCATTTTAAATCGGATGCAGGTATTACTTTAGGTAATAATGAAAACAGAGCTTTGGATTATAACGTTGGTGGTTATGGGGAAAATTTCATAAATAATTTAATACCATTTAATGGCTATGATTTTGCAACTTTAAATGAAAATGCTTTTTTAAAATCTGCTTTAACTGCTAGGTATGAATTTTTTCCGAAAAATTATTTTTCCTTAACAGCAAACTATGCTAGAGTGGAAAATGATTTGTTTAATGAAGGGCGAATTTTTCAAAATACAAAATCAGGTTATATGCTTGGTTATGGATTAGAAACTTTTTTAGGCCCTGTTGAAATTAATTATGCTTGGTCACCAGACCATAGAGAGAAGTATTGGTTTTTTAATGTTGGGTACTGGTTTTAAAAAAAGCCCTGCTTTCGCAGGACTTTATAGATATTGTGAATTACCTTATTCTAAAATTTCGCCTTCTTTATTGGTGAAATTAAATGTTAAATATTGGTAAGCATCTCTTGGTAAAATTTTAATCCACTTTTTGTGTTTTGTAAACCATCTATGTTGAATAGACGGAAACCCTTTTGTTAAATATGCAGCAATAAAAGGATGTACATTTAATGAAATCTTTTTTTGCCCATTAACACTAAGAAGTTTTTCAAGTTCCACTTGTATTTTATCTATAATAACAATTGGCGCTTCAACTTCTCCAGAACCACTAGGGTTTGATTCTTGAGTTTTAATAACAAGTTCAGGTCGAACTCTTTGTCTTGTAATTTGTACCAAGCCAAATTTGCTTGGTGGTAATATTTTGTGTTTTGTTCTGTCGAAATCCATTTCAGCTTTTAAATGATCATACAATTTTTGTCTGTCTTCAGCTGTGTGCATATCAATAAAATCAACAACAATAATTCCGCCCATATCTCTTAGTTGTAATTGTCTTGCAATTTCTGAGGCTGCAATTAAATTTACTTCTAGCGCTGTTTCAGCTTGAGACATTGCTTTGTTAGAACGATTTCCACTATTCACATCAATAACATGTAATGCTTCTGTGTGTTCTATAACTAGGTAAGCTCCTTTACTCATTGAAACTGTACGGCCAAATGATGATTTTATTTGACGTTCAATTCCAAATTTCTCGAAGATTGGAAGTTGTGATTTATATAAACTTACAATAGACTCCTTATCTGGAGCAATTTCTTGTAAGTATTCTTTAATTTCTAAAAACAAAATTTCATCGTTAGTAACAATGCTTGAAAAAGAATCATTAAACAAATCTCTTAAAATAGAGGAAGCTCTGTTTAATTCGCTTAATACTTTGGTAGGTGTATCTTGTGTTTTTAAAGTTTTGAACTTTTTACACATAACTACCCAACGTTCTAAAGAGTTTTGCAAATCTTTGTCTAGTTCTGCAACTTTTTTATTTTCTGCTACTGTTCTTACAATAACTCCAAAGCCTTTTGGCTTAATACTTTTAATTAATCGTTTTAATCGTTCTTTTTCTAGCGGATCCAATATTTTTTGTGAAACTGAAACTCTATCTGAAAAAGGAACTAAAACTAAGTATCTACCTGCAATTGAAATTTCAGAACTCATACGAGGACCTTTGGTAGATATTGGTTCTTTTACAATTTGTACTAAGAAATTTTGACCTGATTTTAAAACATCAACTATAGTTCCATTTTTATCAATGTCTTTTTCTAGTTGAAAGTTTTTTAAAGTGTAATCTTTAATTTTACCTGTGCTAACACCTTTAATAAATTTAGTTAATGACTTTAACTGCGCGCCTAAATCATGATAATGTAAAAAACCATCTTTCTCATAACCAACATCAACAAATGATGCGTTTAAGCCAGATAGTACTTTTCCAATTTTTGCTAAAAAAATGTCTCCAACAGAAAATTTGTTATCATTGGTTTCATTATTTAACGCTGTTAACTTGCCATCTTTCAATAAGGCAAAATCAATATCAGAGGAATTTGATCTAATAATTAATTCTGTTTTCACTCTGAATTGGTTTTATGTTCAACTTTATA
>Ga0102811_1000189_pt1 | contig 31379 bp, 28 predicted proteins | sample ColrivemetaGS705_FD_84507 | JGI IMG/M metagenome (GOLD analysis project Ga0102811, IMG submission 84507) | Estuarine microbial communities from the Columbia River estuary - Flood tide ETM metaG S.705 | ecosystem: Environmental > Aquatic > Marine > Intertidal zone > Estuary | place: USA: Columbia... | reverse complement strand
ATGACAGCCGCAATTACAGGAAGTGGATTCCAAGGTGTATTAACTGGGTATGACCTTGATATATTAAAAGCTGAAGCGACAAAGATTGCTGATATATTAGGTACTGTTGAAGGACTTGAAAGTATTGACAATGGTGTTGGTAAAGAAGCTGACGAGTTAAAGATCACTGTAGATAAAGCAGAAGGTATGAAATATAACATAACGAATGCTCAAGTAATGGGCGTAGTAGCTGGAACTTTGAAGACTGAAGAAGCTACAACTACATTAACAATGAACGGAAATTTATATGAAATATATGTATATGATATGTATTCTAATTATGAAGAAGTTGAATATACTGTAGAACAAATCGAAAACTTAGTGGTAGGAATGACAATGGTTGAAGTGGGTGGAATTCCAACACCAATGCCAGTAACAGTTGGCCAAGTTGCTTCTGTTGAAATCACAAAAGGGTTCTCAACTATAAACCGTGAGAATGGTTCGAGAACGCTGACAATCACTGCGGAGTTTGAAGAAGGTTACAACGGAAGTTTAGTTGCAACAGATGCAGAAAAAGCTCTTGAAGCATACAATGCTCCATTCGGATATGAAATTGATATTCAAGGTGCAAATGAAGAAATCATGGAAGCTATGGAAGTATTATTATTAGCAGTAGCATTAGGAGTAGTCCTAATTTATATGATTATGGCATCACAGTTCCAATCATTAACTTATCCATTCATTATCATGTTTACAATACCACTAGCATTCACAGGTGGATTCTTAATCCTTTGGATTTCAGGTATGGCAGTTAGTATAGTTGCGTTAATTGGACTAATCGTACTTACCGGGGTTGTAGTAAATAATGGTATCGTGCTTGTAGATTATGCAAATCAATTACGAGCTGAAGGATATAATGTTAAAGATGCATTATTAGAAGCTGGGAAAACTAGATTAAGACCAATCGTTATGACAGCCTTAACAACTATTCTTGCTTTAACAACAATGGCATTAGGTATTGGTGAAGGTGCAGAAATGATGCAACCGATGGCAGTAGCAACAATCGGTGGTTTAATTTACGCAACAGCATTAACACTAATTGTAGTTCCAATTATGTATTACTTGGTTACTAAAAAAGGTAGATTAATATTTAGTTTACTTGGAGCAATGGTAGCGTTAGCTGGAGCAATTGCTGGATTTATATTTTTAGAATCTGTATTAATCCTTATTGTTGGAATTGTTTTGTTTGTTGGGTTAGCTGCATTAGCCTTTATACCTATTGGCAAAAGAGTTGAAGTTGCATGAACCGAAAAGATGAAATATTAGAAGCAGTTATAAATGTGTTTCAACAAGAAGGTTTCTCAACAGATTTAAAACTATCTCAAATAGCTGAAAAAGTTAATATTGGAAAAAGCACAATATATGAATATTTTAAAACCAAAGATGAAATATATAAGGAAGCAATTCTTAAAATAATTCAAACACATATCGATCAGTCTTTAGACATTGGAAATATCGATGAAATGACGTTTGAAGTAGCGTTTAAAACACAAGTAGAGAAACTATATCGCATTGCTGCAAAGAGTAGAATGATGATGGAAGTATTCACAAAGAATTTTGTTAAAAAGCTTCCTGAAACCATTAAATTAAACCTTCAAAAAAAGATGGAATTAGCTCAGCAGCAAATAAACAAAAGGTTCATTGATATCTTTATGAAAGGTCTTAGCGAAGGTCTATTTCCTGATGTTAGATCTGAAATAAAACGTGAATTAGCAACAAGTTTAATTGTTGGTGGTCTAGTTAGATACTCTGATAAATCTACAAACTTAGACTTACAAGAATTTGTAAATCAAATCTATAAATATACAATATTAATAGGACAAGAATAAAAAAAGATATCACATTAAATTGTGATATCTTTTTTCTTAACAATAATTTGGTTTGATATTAAATTCTTATAGTAGAACACATGAAAATTTTCTTCAACCTTTATGACAACTGAATGCTTAAATAGCTCATTTAGGTTGTAACTGTGATTATTTGATAAGTTCTCAAAAATTAGTCTTTTTGTTTGCTTTGTAATATTATTATCCCAAAAAATTTTTGGTTTGATTTTTGATCTAAGTAGATAATCAATTTTGACTTTATCATTAACATCATCAATGTTGATGAAACTCAATATTCTTTCATAAATTTCATGTATTTGATATCCTTTAAGTGAATAATTGTGTATTTGATACTCTTTAGCTATACCTAAGAAGAACTCATAATGCGATTTTTGCATAAGGATGTAATTTAAAAGATTTTCACCAAAATACCCTTTATTATGATAAATATCTAACATTTCTTCAACTTGTTTGATTTCATCAATATCACTTTTAGATAAACAGTCATTCTCTATTATTTCATATGGAGCAAGTTCATTGTAGATATACCCATACTTATTAGCTTCACGTCTAATCTTTGTTCCTTTTAACATTTTTAAAAAACCAAGTTGAAGTTCAAGTGCCCCAAGAGAAAATACATCATTAAACGTTTTAATAAAGGATTCTTTATTTTCTTTTGGTAAACCAGCAATTAAATCAAGATGTAAATCTATTACATTACCTTCTTGAATAAGCCTTATGTTATCAAATAGAACTTGGTTATTTTGATATCTATCAACTAGTAAATTTGTTTCTTTGTTAGTTGATTGTATCCCTATTTCGAAACGTATAAGACCTTTTGGTGCTTTATTGTTTAAATGTTCTATTATGCTTCTATCAAGCGTATCTCCAGTTATTTCAAACTGGAAAACTGTTCTATTGTTATTAATTGAAATGATATAATCAAATAGATCAAAAGTGTTTTTGTTAGCATTAAATGTTCTGTCTAAAAACTTGATAGTTTTTGTTCCTTTTGACATTATATAGTTTATTTCGTTTTTTACAGTTTCAATATCAAAGAAACGCACAGATTTTTCAAGTGATGATAGACAGTAACTACATTTGTATGGGCACCCTCTACTGCTTTCTATATAGGCAATCTTGTTCGGGATATGTTCGATATCACTTTCAAAAAAGTGAGGGGATTTTATGTTAGATAAATCTTTTATCTCCTTGATAGGATTATTAATTATATTTCCATTTTTTATGAATGTTATTCCATCTACATTCTCAGGCGAATTACCTTTTGCTAATTTATTAAGTAAATCTGTGAATGTGAATTCAGCTTCACCTTTCAGAATAAAGTCAATATTCTTGTTTTCAATAAGTTTCATAGCGTCGTAACTAACTTCTGGACCACCAAGAACTATCTTTGATTTGTTTTTATCCAAACGATTTATTAGCGAATTAAATATATTTGCATTCCAAATATATACACTTAAACCAATCACATCAGCTTTTTCTTCCTCAATTGAATTTATTATGTACTCAATATCATCTTTAATTGTGAACTCAAGGATTTTAATATCAAAATCACTGTTGGCTTTTAACAGCCTAACAGCGTTGTTTGTATGAATATATTTTGCGTTAATTGATACAAGAATTGCTTTCATAATATCACCTGTATATATTTTAGCACATTAATGATTTATTTCGTATGTTATGGTAAAATAAATAGGTGGTGATAATATGGATAAATTTAAGTTAGCAGCAAAGTATAAACCAATGGGTGATCAAGTTAAAGCTATTGAATTTATTGTTGATAATCTTAACAATGGAGTTAAAGAGCAAGTATTACTTGGAGCAACAGGGACTGGTAAAACTTTTACTATGAGCAATGTTATAGAACAAGTAAATAAACCAACTCTAGTACTGGCTCATAATAAAACACTTGCTGGACAATTATATAGTGAGTTAAAAGAGTATTTCCCTGATAATAGAGTGGAATACTTTATTTCATATTATGATTATTACCAACCAGAAGCATATGTTCCTTCTCGGGACTTATTTATTGAAAAAGATTCTCAAACAAATGATGAAATAGATGAAATGAGACACAGTGCAACAGCATCATTATTAGAAAGAAAAGATGTTATTGTTGTAGCAAGTGTATCTTGTATATATGGTATTGGTGACCCTGAAGACTATAAAAACTCTATGTTAACACTGAGGGTAGGAGATGACTTTGGGAGAGACAATTTATTAAGAAGGCTAGTTGATATGTTATTTACTAGAAATGATTATGATTTTAATAGAGGAACTTTTAGAGTTAAAGGTGATGTTATTGAAGTGCTTCCTACTTATTCTAAAACGGTTGCTATTAGAGTAGAATTGTTTGATGATGAGATTGAGCGTATTAGAGAATTTGATGTAATTACTGGTGAAATACTAAATGACTATTCTGTAATATCTTTATTCCCTGCTACTCAGTTTGTTACAAATAAAAATAAAATTGATGAAGCTATTAGAAGAATAGAAGAAGAATTAAAAGAACGAGTAGCTTATTATAGAGATAATGACAAGTTATTAGAAAAAGAACGTATTATGCAAAGAACTAACTATGATATAGAAATGCTAAAAGAAGTTGGGTCTTGTTCAGGGCTAGAGAACTACTCAAGGCATCTATCATTAAGGGATGAAGGATCTACACCTTCAACACTTATGGATTTCTTTGGTGAAGATTATTTGTTAATTGTTGATGAATCTCATGTTACTTTACCTCAAGTAAGAGCAATGCATAAGGGCGATCGTTCAAGAAAGACAACTTTAGTTGAGTATGGTTTTAGATTGCCATCTGCAATTGATAATAGACCTTTAAATTTTGAAGAGTTTAATGAAAAAATAAATCAGGTTGTTTATTTAAGTGCAACACCTGGTGATTATGAATTAGAAAGAACTGATAAAATAGTTGAACAAATAATTAGACCAACAGGTTTATTAGATCCAGTAATAGAAATTAGACCTAAGAAAGGTCAAATTGATGATATCGTTGCTGAGGTTATGAAGAGAAATGAGAAAAACCAAAGAACTCTTATAACTACTCTTACTATTAAAATGAGTGAGGATTTAACAACATACCTTAAAGAAATAGGAATTAAAACTACTTATCTCCATTCAGAAATAAAATCACTAGAAAGAATTGAAGTAATAAGAGACTTAAGACTTGGGGTATATGATGTTCTTGTTGGGATAAACTTACTTAGAGAAGGATTGGATATACCGGAAGTAAGCTTAATCTGCATGCTAGACGCCGATAAACAAGGTTTCTTAAGAAGTAATAGATCACTAGTTCAAACGATTGGACGAGCAGCAAGGAATGTTGATGGAAAAGTTATTATGTATGCTGATAAATTCACAAGTGCTATGGATTATGCAATAAATGAAACAGCAAGAAGAAGAGAGATTCAAGCAGCATATAATATTGAACATAATATAACGCCACAAACTATCATTAAATCAGTTAGAGATTCAATTTCAGTAAAATTAGATATTCCAGAAGAAGATTTAAAAACTGGTAAGTTAACTAAGAAAGAGCGAGAAAAGCTTATTGCTAAGGTTAGTAAAGAAATGAGAAGTGCAGCTGGGAAACTTGATTTTGAGAGAGCAGCAGAACTTCGAGATGTATTAATTGAATTAAGAAGTGGAAAATAAAGGAGAGATAGTATGGAAACAACAGTATTGGTATTAGTTTATGCACTAATAATTATCACTTTTGTATTTGAAGTATGGTTAGCAATATTAAATTATCAAAATAGAAATGCAAAAATACCGGATGTAGTATCTGATATATATAATGAAGAGGAATATAAAAAGTGGTTAGATTATAATATGACTAATTTTAGATTTGGAATGATACTTAAATCTATTAATACAATATTGTTTCTTGCTTTGTTATCTTTTAAATTCTTCCCTTCAATTAACAATGTTGCAGTAAACTCATCTGGCAATGATGAATTACAAGTTGTAATCTTCATGGGATTATATTTTGCTGTTGGGTTTGTTATTGGGTTATTTACTTCTTATTATGACAAGTTTGTTATAGAAGAAAAATTTGGATTTAATAAATCAACAAAAAAAACATTTGTGTTAGATAAAATTAAAAGTTTATTGTTAACAATTATATTTGGTGGTGGACTAATTTACGGTATTTCAGCCTTATACCACAATGTTTCATCAATGTTTTTCATTTACACATACATTTCACTAATTGCAATAGTATTATTTGTTAATCTTTTCTATGTAAAACTAATTGTACCTATTTTCAATAAACTAAGACCTCTTGAAGATTCAGAGTTAAAAACAAGAATTGAGGAATTAGCAAAATCAGTGGGATATGAAATTAATAAGATAAGTATTATTGATGCTTCTAAACGATCTACTAAATTGAACGCATATTTTAGCGGGTTTGGTAAATTCAAACAAGTAGTACTATATGATACTTTAATGGAAAAAATGTCAGACGATGAAATATTAGCCGTTTTAGCACATGAAATAGGACACAGCAAGTACAAACATACACTATTTAATCTATTTCAAACATTTATCATGCTTTCCTTATATATAGGAGCTCTTGTATTAATGCTTGAAATTCCAGAAGTAAGTACTGCTTTTGGGTTTGAGGAAACTAATTTTGGATTCTCATTAATTCTATTTTCAGTATTTATGAGTCCGTTAATGATTCCTGTTCAGTTAATTACTTCATACTTTTCAAGAAAACATGAATACCAAGCAGATGAATTCGCTGTGCAAAACCATAAAAAAGAATCTATGGAAACTGCATTAAAAGTACTGGGTAAAGAAAACTTTGTTAATTTGACACCACACCCTTTATATGTTAAATTAACTTATTCTCACCCTCCAATGGTGGAAAGAATAAATGCAATAAGAAAGGTTAAAGATTAATATGATGAAAGAATCGTTATTAATATCATTAAAAGTGATATTCGCAGTTGTTATAGTTTACATTATGTATGATATACTTGGGAAAAATATAACAATTATTGTCGCAGTAACTGTATTTATACTATATGTCGCTTATGTATTAGCTTTTAAAACTAATTATGATTTAGTGCTTGAAAATGTAGGAGATGCAAAAAAATATTTAGATACAATAAAGAAAAGATATAAATCTGATGAAAACCTTCTAAGCTTACACAGTGCATATGGACTGTTTTACTTAGGGAATACAACAGAAGCGTTCTCAGAATTAAATAAAGTCATCTTTGAAGATTTGAAAAAAACAAAACATGTATTTATCTATTACTCAATGAAGTTAAAAGAAGATTATGAAAATGAGAACATCGAACAATATAGGTTACATCTAGAGGAAATGTTTGAAAGCGGAGTACTAACAATCCTTAATATTAATAAAGATATATTTGAAGCACCTTTATTATTATTAAATGAGGATTATCAAGTATTATGGGATAATCTAATGGAACTGATTCCCGTGGTTAATAAAAGGTATTTTATCTTAGAATTAGAATATTATCTAGCGATCTGTCATTTAAAGTTAAACAGATTAGATGATGCATATGCTGTATTAGAGTTTGTTAGTAATAAGAAAATTGAATTCATCTATGTTCAAAAATGTAAGGAACTAATTAAGGAAATTAAATAAAAATAAAATCAATTTTATCAATATAGTTAATGATAAAATTGATTTTTTTAATATCTTCCTTAATAAAATTAATATTTATTTTAAAAAGTACTTGACATTATAGCAAAAGTTTAATATTATTAAGGTGTAGTTAAGGAAAATCAATAAACGCATTAACAAAATTAAGTAAAGGTTGTGATATTAAGATGAATTACGAAAATGTACTTAATCAACTAGTCGATAATACGATTTCAGTTGACGAAGCATACAACAAGATATACAAACCAGCTAATATAAAACCTGGTAAAAGAGCATTTTTCGTTAAAATGAGAATTAAAGTTCCTGAAGAAGGAAAAGGGGTAAATACATTTCTAAGAATTTTATTTGCTATACCTCTTCCAATGATATTTGCAAGAATGGGACTTAGAATTGCCGGAAGATTTGCTAAAATAGATGACGATGTTGATTTAAAATTAATATCAAAGATGCTTAAATACTCGAGACATACAAGTGTTAAAGTAGAATCACAAGACGCACAAATAGATATTAAAGTATTCTAGGAGGAGATTATATGAATAATGTTATTGGCGAATGCCCTATATGCGAAAGCGACTTAGTAGTAACTAAATTAAAGTGTACTCACTGTAGTACAGAAATTGGAGGATCATTCCAATTATCAAAATTTAATTATTTAACAAAAGAGGATTTATACTTTATCGAAGTTTTTATCAAAAATAGAGGTAATATCAAACAAATCGAGAAAGAATTAGGAATTTCATACCCAACAGTAAAAAGGAACTTAGATGATGTAATCGTAAGTTTAGGATATGAAGTTAGCACAGAAGAAAAAATGAAAAAAGAAGAAGTATTTAGAAAATTGGAACAAGGCGAAATAACTGCAGTAGAAGCTGCGAAACTAATAAAATAAGGAGGTATAATATGTACGATAACAACACATTGCATGTTTTATACTATAAAGAAGAAGAACGACAATATAAATTAGAAGAAACTAAAAAAAACCAAAGATATAGAACAAAAAATAAGTATTAATAAAATAAACTTAAAAATAAAAATAAACTTAAAAATAGAAAGGTTGATTTAAATGAGCGACGATAGATTAAGAATTTTAGAAATGATTCAAAGTAAAACAATTACAGCAGCAGAAGGAGCAGAATTATTAAAAGCCTTAGATGTTTCAGATAAAAAAATACAAGTATCTTCAAAAAAACAAGCATTCAAAATGTTTAAGATCAAAATCTTATCAGGAGATGGAGACAAAGTAAATGTACAAATCCCTGTTGAGTTCGCTAAAGTAGCATTAAGTAGCGGTAAAGGATTCATGAAAATGGATAAATTAGAAGAATTTGATTTAGATTTTGAAGCAATTCTCGAAATGATTGAAACTGGTATGAACGGTAAATTAGTAGATATTGAATCTGCTGACGGAGATATCGTTGAAATAGTTATTGAATAATCTCTTCCCTAAAAGGAGCAATTGCTCCTTTTTTTATCGAAATCAGCTTTTGTGATTACTTTTATGTTATAATAGAAATAGAAACAAAATATATATAAAAAAACATTTTTACGAGGAAGTGCTGTAATGATTGAAAAAAATGAATACTATGATGTTTTATTCACCGATATGACTCACGATGGTATGGGAATATGTAAGATTGATGGTTTTGCTGTCTTTGTTCCTAATGCATTAAAAGGTGAAGCAGCGCAGATTAAGATTACAAAGGTTAAATCTAGTTTTGGATTTGGAAGATTAATTGCTATTACATCTAAATCTCCATATAGAAAAGAACCTATTTGTGATCACTTTTTAGAATGTGGCGGATGTAATCTAATGCATATGGATTACCAAATGCAATTAGACTTTAAAAAGTATCGAACAAAAGAAACACTACGTAAACTAGGTAGAATTGAAACAAAAGTACATGATACTGTTGGAATGCTAAGTCCATATTATTATCGAAATAAAGCTGTTATACCTTTTGGTGAAGAAAATGGGAAACTAATTGCAGGTTTATATAAAACAAGAACACACGAAATATTAGATATGAAAAGATGCTATATTATACCAAAAGCTACAACTGATATAGTTAAATATCTTAAAAATGTGTTTATGGAGTTAAACATCGAAGCATACAAAGAATCTACTGGTGAAGGGATTATTAGACATGTTGTTATTAGAAACTCTCACAAGTTTGATGATATTTCTATAACTTTGGTAACCGCAACACCAAAATTACCACGAAAAGAAATTCTTATTAAAAAATTGGTAAATAGATACAAAAAAATTGTTAGTATTGTTCAAAACTATAATCCTGAAAAGAATAATATTATTTTAGGTAAAAAAAGCAGAGTTTTATATGGTGAAGACTTTATAAGAGATGAAATAAATGGTGTTCATTTTAAAATATCACATAGATCATTCTATCAAGTAAACCCAGTTCAAACTGAAGAACTATATAAAAAAGCTATTGAATATGCTGAATTAACACAAGACGAAGTTATTATTGATGCTTATTGTGGAATAGGGACAATTGGTCTTTCTGCAGCTAAGTATGCAAAAACTGTTCTCGGTGTAGACGTTGTTAGTAGTGCTATAAGAGATGCTATGGCAAATGCTGCACACAATGGTATTACTAATAGTAAATTCATTGTGGGTAAAGCTGAAGAAGTTATTAAATCATGGAAAAACTATAACGTAGATGTATTGTTTATAGATCCACCTAGAAAAGGGTGCGATGAGGAATTTCTTAAAGTTATTGCTGAGATGAAAATACCAAGAATTGTTTACATTTCATGTAATGTATCTACACTTGCGAGAGATTTAAATTATCTTCAATCTCAAAACTATGTTATTGAAGAGACTACACCATTTGATATGTTCCCTCAAACAAGCCATATTGAATCAGTAACAAAAATTTCATTAAGAAAATAGGACACTTATTTCTAAGTGTTCTTTTTTATTTGTGTTATAATTAGTTTGGTAATTATTGACAAATAGTATTGCAATAAATTACTAAAAGATGTATAGTAGTTAAGCGTTATAGAAAGTTGGTGTGGATATGGAACCCCTATTAAAAGTTGAACAATCGATACTCCTTACAATTAAAAGATTAGGAATTAATGGTGAAGGTATTGGATATTACAAAAGACAAGCTGTATTTGTTGATGGAGTTATGCCTCCAGAGGAAGTAATAGTAAAAATTACAGAAGTACAAAATAACTTTGCTAAAGGTGAAGTGCAAAAAATTAAAATCAAGGCTGATAAAAGGGTAAAACCATTTTGTAAGCACTATTCAGTATGTGGTGGGTGCCAAACACAACATATTGATTATTTGGAACAACTTTCTTTAAAAGACGAGATGTTACAACAAACAGTAGAAAGATACTCAGGATTATCTAGAGAGAGTATTAAATTTTCAGATATGGTTGGAATGAAACATCCAAGACATTATAGATATAAAGCACAAATGCCAGTAAAAAATACTGAATACGGGTTAGCTGCTGGATTATATAAAAAGGAATCAAATGATTTAGTTGAAATTGGAGATTGCCCAATTCAAAATGAAAATGTTAATAGAGTTATTGAACAAGTTTTAGAAATTTGTGATAAAAATGATATTAGAGCATTTGATCCAATTACTATGAGAGGTCTTTTAAGATATGTTGTCGTAAGAGCTTCAAATTATAGTGATGAAATTCAAGTAACATTAGTAATTACAATTTATAATCATGCATTAAAAAATGCTGCAAAAGATATTATAAGGATTCCTGGAGTAGTTGGAGTAGGTATTTCTAAGAACAAAGATGTCAAAAATATTGAGATTTTTGGAGAAGAAGTTGAAATACTTGAAGGAGAAAGACATATAGTAGAAGGAATTGGTGATATTAAGTATCACTTACAACCTAAAGCTTTCTTCCAATTAAACCCAGAACAAGCCATTAAACTGTATTCATATGTTAAGACAAAACTTAACTTTGAAGAGGATAAAGTACTAGTAGATGCATACTGCGGAGCAGGAGCAATTAGCATGTATTTAGCTCAATATGCAGAGAAAATACTAGGAATTGATAGAAGTAGAGAGTCTATTTACTCGGCCAAACACAATGCGAAAGTTAATAAGTTTGACAACCTTAAGTTCCATCAAGGAGAAGTAGACTTAGTTTTACCAAGATATTTTGATAACGGATTAAATCCTGACGCAATTATATTTGATCCACCTAGAGCAGGTATAGATTCTAAAACATTGGACTTACTTGTAAGAAAACCTGTTAAGAAAATAATATATATTTCTTGTAATCCAAGTACACTTGCAAAAAATTTGAAAGTTTTAACAAAAAAATACAATGTAGAAAGTATTGCATCATTCGATATGTTCCCTCATACTTCTCACATTGAAAGTGTTACAGTTTTAACAAAAAAATAACGAACAAAAACCACTAATAATTTAGTGGTTTTTTTATATAATAATTGACTTTAATGTGGAAAACTATTATAATGATTATGCAGTCAGTGAGTAGGTGGTCATTATGAATTTGAGACAACAATCTAAACAAAAAACTAGAGAACATATTTTGAATGAAACAGCTTTATTACTACGTGAAGTTGGGTTTTTAGATTTGTCATCAAACATGATTGCTAGAAGTTCCAAAGTTTCACAAGGTACTGTATTTTTACATTTTGGAACAAAAGAAAACTTACTTAGAATAGTACTAGATAATATTATTTCTAGTTTGGAAAATGAACTAAAAACTAGATGTAAAATTTCAAGCTCAACTCACATATTTCTAAAAAATTATTTAGAAGTTATAATTGAATACGAAAACATATTATCATCACTTTCAAGAGATTTCTTCTACTTACCGGAATCAGTTCGAAAAAAAATAACGATTTACGAAACACTTACGAAAAATATGTTTTTTGAAAATTTACAGAAAAAAGGTAAAAAGAAAATTTCAATTGTAGATGCTTTTGTAGCAATTGATGGATTTTATTCACAAATTCAAAGATATTTGGTTGAAAAAAATGAAGACAACACTGGTAGTATTATTAAAGATAAGAAAGGTCGACTTCTAAAATTATATAGAATTCTTTTTGAATAGGTAAAAAAATGATTACTTTTAAAAAGTTTAAAAACTCTGACATTGATATATTATATATTTGGCTAAACAAAGACCATGTAAAACGTTTTTGGTATCCAGATTGTGAGTATTCATTTGAAGAAATACATGCTAAATATTCTAAGAAATTAATGAATGACGATACCAATATGTTTATCATCGTTATAGATGATATTGAGGTAGGATTTATTCAATCTTATATTGTTGATGACCCAAAATTATTTAATTCAACTGAAGAGATGGTAGGAATAGATCTTTTCATTGGAGATATAAATTACATTAAAAAAGGTAATGGGCCTTTAGTTATTAGGGAATTCATAGACTCTGTAATATCAAAAAACATAAAATTTGTTGGGATTGATCCAGAAGTTTCTAACGTATTTGCTATAAAATGTTATAAAAAAGTAGGGTTTAAACATATAAAAACTGAATTTTCCAACACAGAAAAGAAGATGACGTATTACATGGTTTATGAGAGAAAGATATAAAATTTGTATTTTAAAAAGTTTATGCTATAATAAATTGGATTTTAAGGGTGTGAATAAATAATGAAAAAACTAAAGAAATTATTTTTTGGAACAACAACTCGAGGATTTGTATCATCATACTTTTTATTCTTGATGCTTGGTGCTGCTTTATTGAAATTACCTATTGCAATTCAAGATGGTCAAACTTTACCATGGATTGATGCAATATTTGTAAGTGTATCTGGAATGAGTACAACAGGTCTATCAACAATTGTGGTAAAAGATGTTTTTACAACATTCGGGCAAACTGTTCTAGCATTCATTATTCAATTTGGTGGAATCGGACTTATCATGTTTATTTCAATTTTCTGGTTATTATCTGGAAAGAAAATTAGTTTTAGAGAAAGAAATATGATTATGGCTGATCAAAATCAGTTTAGTAGAGCAGGAATAGTGAAATATGTTCGTAATGTATTAGTAATGATTCTTTCAATTGAAATAATTGGTTTTATACTTATGTCTTCATATTTATATTTTGCAAATTATTTTGATTTTAAAGATTCTTTATTCCAAGCATTTTTCTTAACTATATCAATGTTTACTAACGCCGGATTTGATATAAGTCCTGGTGGAGATAGCCTATTTATGTATAGTAGTGATTATTATATGCAGACTCTTGCTATGTCTTTAATGATTTTAGGAGCTATTGGGTTCTGGCCATTAGCAGAGTTTAAAATGTATATTGAAGCAAAATTTAAAAAGCAAAAATTCGAATTCTCACTGTTTACTAAAATATTAGTGTCTATGCATTTGGGATTATGGATACTTGGTGCAATAATAGTGTTTATAGTTGAACAAAATGGATATTTCGCTGATGTAGGATTACTTGAAAGTATCTACTACTCACTATTCATGTCATTAACGACACGTAATGCTGGGTTTGCAACATTAAATATGAATGATATGAGTGAGACAGTACAGGCTTTATTTGGAGTATTAATGTTCTTAGGATCAAGTCCAAATAGTGCTGGTGGTGGAATTAGAACAACAACATTCTTGCTTACAATCTTAGGAATTTATTCATTCTCAAGAGGTAAAGACCAAGTAGTTATAAAGAAAAAATCTATTAAATCTGAAACAGTATATAAATCAATGTTTGTAGTTATCGGGGCATTAGGACTTATTGTGGTTGCATTATTAGTAATGAGTATATCAGAACAATCATTACTTCCAGAATACGGACTTAAGGCACTGTTATTTGAGATAAGTAGTGCATTTGGTACAACTGGATTAAGTTTGGGTATCACCCCATATCTTTCGACTGTTGGTAAATTAGTACTTATTGTTACAATGTTTGTTGGTAGAATTGGTATCTTAGCATTGTTATTAATGTTTAAAGGATCAAAAGTTCAATCAAATGTACAATACCCTGAAATCGATATGATTGTTGGATAAAAAAATAAAAGGAGCAAATTTGCTCCTTTTTTATTTACTTTGTAGAATCTCTTACAACTAATGAAACTGGAATAACCGTATGAATTTCATCAAGTTCTTTTTTACTAACAAGTTTTAATAGCTTATCAACTGCTGTTTTTCCAATGATTTTTAATTCTTGTGAAATTGTAGTAAGTGTAGGCAACAATACTCCGGATAGTTCAATGTTATCAAAACCAATAACTTGAACGTCAGTTGGAATTTTATAACCCAGTCTAGTTAGTACACTCATCGTGTACATAGCAATAATATCACTACTACAGAAAATTCCATCTACATCTGGATTTTTCTTGATAAACATTTCAATATCTTCAATATCAGGTTTTCTAAAGTCTAAATCAAAACTATATACATCAATATTTGCATCGTCCATTACCTGATAGAACCCTCTAGAACGATCAATAACGGTAATTAAATCACTTGGTCCTCTAAAATGAATAATCTTCTTAGCTCCACATTCAATTAGCTTTCTAGCTGCTAATTCACCACCTTGAACATTATCACTTGATATTGATGGAATTTTCTCATCTATAATATGATCTATAGTAATTACTGGAATTTTTAGGTTTAAATAAGGAATGACGCTATTTGTGTTTGCAACTAAAATTAAGCCATCTATATTATACTGATTTAGGACGTTTATATATTTCTTTTCTAATTCAACATCATCTTTCGAATTGAAAATCATTAATTTATATCCAGCACTAGTAATAGCATCTTCTAATGATTCAATTAATTCTGCGAAAAAGTAAGTTGAAATATGAGGGACAATAAGCCCAACGATATTCGATTTTTTCTTAAATAAAGATCTAGCTAATTCATTTGGTACATACCCTAGTTCATCAATAGCAGTAGTAACTATTTTTCTTGTCTCATGATTCACATATCCAGTATTGTTTATTACTCTAGATACAGTAGCAACACTTACGTTTGCTTTTTTAGCTACATCTTTGATTGTCGGCATAATATCACATCCTATTTACTAAATTATAATATATCAAAATTGTTTTGTAAATGAAATCTAAATGATATAATTATTTTGATTGGAGTGATAATATGAGCATTACAACTAATAAAGATTTGAGAAACCTATTTATTTATCAAGTATATGTAAGAAACCATTCTGAATCTGGTGATTTTAAAGGCTTAATAAAAGATTTAGATAGAATTAAAAATATGGGAGTTGATATTGTTTATTTACTTCCAATTCATGAAATTGGACAATTAAAAAAGAAGGGTTCTTTAGGTTGCCCATATTCGATAAAAGATTATCGAAGTATTAACCATGTATATGGTACTTTAAATGATTTTAAAGATTTGGTAAGCGAAGTTCATAGAAGAGATATGAGATTAATGATTGATGTTGTTTATAATCATACATCACATGATTCTGTTTTAATAAATGAACATCCTGAATATTTCTATAAAAATGATGAAGGAGAATTTGCTAATCGCGTTGGTGATTGGTGGGATATTACTGATTTGGATTATAATAATTCCCAAGACTTGTGGGAAGAACTTATAGATACACTATTATATTGGACTAGTCTTGGCGTTGATGATTATCGATTTGATGTTGCTAGTTTATTGCCTTTAGAATTTTTAGAAGAAGCTCACGAAAGAATTCTAGATGTTAATCCCTCTACTATATTTTTAAGTGAGAGCGTACATGGTGGATTTGTTCATTTTTTGAGAAACCAAGGATATAAAGCATTGTCTGAAAATGAAATTTATCAAGTATTTGATATGGCTTATGATTATGATACACATCCTTACTTTGAAGCTTATTTAAAGGGAGAACTACCATTTAAACGTTATGCAGAAGAATTGAAAAGACAAGAAGAGATTTATCCAGATAATTACGTTAAAATGAGAAATCTAGAAAATCATGATTATGGTAGGTTTAGTCCTATGGTAAATAATGATATTGATAAAATAAATAACTGGACTGCATTATCTTTCTTTTCTAAGGGAGCAACAATGGTCTATGCAGGGCAAGAGAGGTTAGATAAAAACAGACCAGACTTATTTGAGATAGATAAAGTAAATTGGAATGGACCTAATATTACTCCTTTAATTACTAAACTAGCTGAAATAACGAAGGATAAATCTTTCAGTTATGGTTTTTATAATATAAGAACTTTAGATATTGATGTTTTTGTTGGTGAATACTACTATCTTGGCAAACAAATAGTGGGTATTTTCAATGTAGGGTTAGAAACTGGTGAACTCAATTTAGAAATTAAAGATGGACATTATGTGAATCTAATTGACAATAGTGATATAATAGTTAAAAATGGGAAATTTGAGCTGTCGCATAAACCAATTATTTTCTTCATATTTCCTTAACAATTACATTGTATATTTTATTATGACTGGAGGAATAAAATGAAAAAAATATTATTAGGACTAATTGTAACACTTGTAGTAACTTTAGCAGGATGTAACACAGTTGAAAAAGAAAAAGAAATTGTAGATATAGCATCTGATTATAGTGATGTAGAACATATAGATAGTTTTGATGGGGTACTTACACAAGCAGAGTCTAACTATGTAGTTTACTATTACAGTGCAAACTGTGGATATTGTAATTTAATTAAAGACTATGTATTAGAATATGCTTCAGACAATAATGTTGATATTAAAGTATATTTCTTAGATGCAGATAATGTAACTGGGACTAATACATTTAATCTTACTGGGACTCCAACAATTATGATTGTTGAAAATGGAGTAGTTGTGCAACAAGAAAGTGGTTATATTACAGTTAAGAATCTACTTAACACACTTGAAGGTGGTGGAGTTTTACCAGAGTATACAGATTTTGATCACGTTCCAACATATGCAAGTGCAGTAACTCAAACAGAAGATTATTATATAGTATATTTCTATAGAACAACTTGTGGTTATTGTAACCAAATAAAAGATTTTATGTTAAATTTTGCTGCAAATAACACAGCAGGAGTAAAAATGTATTTCTTAGATACTGAAAATACAACAGGAATTAACACATATGATGTTACTGGTACTCCAACTATTCTTATTATTGAAAATGGGGTAGTAACTGATAAAGCAGTTGGTGCTGTTGCTGTTCCAGAATTTCTAAGAACTTTAGAGTAACGAACATATAAAACCACGAAAGTGGTTTTTTTATGATATAATTAGGATGGTGATAATATGAATAAAACAGTAACAGTAATTGGCGCTGGATTAGCTGGAAGTGAAGCCAGTTATCAGCTAGCTAAAAGAGGCTTTAAAGTAAAATTATACGAAATGAGACCAAAGAAACAAACACCTGCTCACAAGACAGGTCTTTTTGCTGAATTGGTATGTTCGAATAGTTTGAGAGCTGCAGGAATTGAGAATGCAGTAGGTTTATTAAAACAAGAAATGAGAATGTTAGATTCTTTAATAATTAGATGTGCGGATAGTTCTAGTGTCCCAGCAGGAGGTGCTCTAGCAGTTGATAGAGATATTTTTAGTCAGCTGGTAACTGATGAGATCAAAGCAAATCCTAATATTGAAGTTATTGAAGATGAAATGACTGAAATACCTGATGGACCAGTAATTATTGCAAGTGGACCATTAACAAGTGATGCATTATCAGCTAAAATTAAAGAATTAATTAATGAAGAATATTTATACTTTTTTGATGCTGCAGCTCCTATAGTTGAAGTTGACTCTATTAATATGGATATATGTTATAAGAAAAGTAGATACGATAAAGGTGAAGCAGCTTATCTTAACTGCCCTATGAGTCGTGATGAGTTTAATAAATGGCATGACGAATTAGTAAAAGCAAAAACAGTCCCTATAAAAGATTTTGAATTAAAAGTTTTTGAAGGTTGTATGCCTTTTGAAGAAATGGCAAGAAGAGGAAGACAAACACTATTGTTTGGTCCAATGAAACCTGTGGGATTAACAAAACCTGATGGGGATAAACCTTATGCTGTAGTACAATTAAGACAAGATAATAAAGAAGGAACACTATTTAATATAGTAGGTTTCCAAACTCATTTGACCTTTGGGGAGCAAAAAAGGATTATTAGAATGATCCCAGGATTGGAAAAAGCTAGTATTGTAAGATACGGTGTAATGCATCGTAACACTTTTATTAACAGTCCAAAGCTTTTAACAAGAAATTATAAACTAAGAAACAACGATAATGTTTACTTTGGTGGACAAATCACTGGAGTGGAAGGTTATGTTGAGAGTGCAGCTAGTGGCCTACTAGCAAGTATTTCGCTTTCTAGAAAGCTGTCAGGGTTAAAAGAGGTAATCTTCCCCGAAAATACAATAATCGGCTCACAGTCGAATTATGTATCTAATTCAAGCATATCTAAGTTTCAGCCGATGAACGCAAATTATGGAATACTACAAAAGTTAGATTATAAACATAGTAAAAAGGATCGTAAGAGACTTTATGCTGAAAGATCGATTAAGGTTATGGAAGAGTTATTAGTTGATTTAAAATAAAAGGGTAAAATATGGGAGCGATTAATATGGCTAATGAACAACTAACAGATTTGTTCATGTCGTATCTTGAAAATGAAAAAAGATACAGCATAAATACGCTTATTTCCTACAGGGATGACTTAAAAAGTCTTGTAGATTTTTTAGATAGAGAAGGTTTTGGAGAATTAATAAATGTATCTCCTAGAATTGCTAGATTTTATACTGCAACTTTACATGAGAACTATGGTTCTAAATCAATTGCTAGGAAAATATCAAGTATTAGGAGCTTTTATAACTTTCTGTCAAGAGAGGAAAGACTAAAAACCAATCCTTTTGTTGATGTTGAATTACCTAAGAAGGATAAAAAACTCCCAAAGTTTATTTATCCTGAAGAAATTGAAAAATTATTTCATGTTTTTGACATTAGTAAACCATTAGATAAACGTGATAAATTAATATTAGAGTTTTTATATGGAACAGGTGTCCGAGTAGGAGAGCTTTGTAGTATTAAAATAAGAGACATTGATTTCTATGAAAACGTAGTACTTATACATGGTAAAGGGAATAAAGACAGACTAGTTCCTGTGCACAATGTACTGATGGCTCAAATTAAAGACTACATCATTACCTCTAGAAAAGATTTTTTAAAAAGAAACAAAGAACAAGACTCAAGAAATTTATTACTGAATTTTAAAGGGTACCCCTTATCTACTAGAGGTGTTAGACTTGTTATAAATAGAATTATGACAAGAAGCGGTGAGTCATTAAAAATTAGTCCTCATACATTAAGGCACACATTCGCGACACATTTATTAAATAATGGAGCTGATTTAAGGAGTGTTCAAGAATTGCTTGGGCATGCTCATTTATCTAGCACACAAATTTACACAAAGGTATCGAGAGAAAAACTTAGAGATTCTTATATGCTAGCTCATCCTAGAAGTGTAAGAAGTAAAAGTAAATAATAAATGAAATAAGAGAGAAGGATTATTTTATCTTTTTCTCTTTTATTTTGCGAAAATTCTAGTTTAATACTGTATAAACCTATGAGAAGCAATAAAAATACTCGATAATTACCCTTTTTATCCAAAAAGTGTTTACATATGAAAACAGGGTTCATATGGTACAATACACTTAAAGAAGGTGATAACTTGAACAATGACAAAAGTATTATAAAAGAAATTATTGAAGGTAAAAAAGATCATTACTCAGTTCTTATGAACAAATACCATAATGAGTTGTTTAAGTATATCTATAATCTTACAAACAACTATCAAACAACTGAGGATTTATTACAAGAGGTATTCATTAAGATATATAAGAATTTAACTAAGTATAACGAGGAAAAAGCATCGTTTAGAACTTGGATATATCGAATATCTTCAAATCACACACTAAACTATCTTAAGTCAAAACAACGACGAAACGACTATAATACTGATTTATATGAAGAAGGTAGTGCATCATCAAATGAAGATATCTATGAAGATGCGATAAAGAATGAACAAATGAATCAAATTTTAAAAGCAATTAACAAGGTTTTGAAACCAAAACACAAACAGATAATGCATTTACATTTCTTTAGTGACTTGACTGTTAACGAGATTTCAGAATCACTAGATATACCGATAAAGACAATTTACAAAGCAGTTAAATCAAGTATTGAAAAAATTAAAATGGAGGTGAGCATAGATGAATAAATATAATAGATCATTTGATCAACAAAAAATAAATGAAAGTAAAAATAGATCTATTGATTTTGTAATGAATGAAATCAATAGACCAAAAAGAAGTTTTAAATTCCGCACGAAATATGTAATATCTATGTCTCTAACTGTCTTTTTGATTGCATTCGTATTTGTCTTAAATACAGGTAATGGAACTACTACTAACCCAGGTGTTACATTGAACGCAGCTTCAATAAATCAAATTAGTGAAGCTACATACATTGCAGGTAACTTATTAGCAAGCGAAGTAGTCTTGAATCAAAGTTTGTTAAGACAGTTAGCAGATGGTGATGCTACTGAGTTTGAAGGAGACATTGATGAATTTAATATGTATTTTGATATATTAAAGATATTTTTAGATGAAGATCCTATCAATGTACCAGTTGTTACAGAATATATTGGTGATCAATTTCAAAGCACAATTACATACACAGTTGGATCAGAACTTTATACATTCAATGTTAATATTGAGGGCATAAATATTACCGGTGAATTAATAGTAGGAAGTATTGTATATCAAGTTTCGGGAACAATAATTGAATCAGACGATGAATCTGAAGTTGAGTTAATAGCTAGAAGTGGAGATAACTTTATTAAGATATCTTATGAAAAAGAATTCTCTGACGAACTATCAACACAATATAAAATAGAATCACAAGTAAATGGTATAAATAAGGAAAAAGAAATTAAGGTAACAAAAAGTGATGATGAATCAAAAGTAGAGATACATGATAATAATAATGAATATTCTCTTGAAAAAGAATTAGAAGACACAGGTTTTGTATATAAACTTAAGTATAAAATAGGTGAAAAAGAAGGCGAAGCTGAAATTATTGAAGTGATCATTAACGGACAAAAACAATATACTTATTCAATTGATGAGGACGGAGTACAAAAAGAAATAAATAAAAACGAGCCACATAAATTTGGTCATAACGATGAAGATGATGAAGATAATGAAGATGAGTCAAGTGACGATGAAGGCAAATCTGGGAATAATTTTGGCGGATAAATAACTATTTTTAGCAAAATGGAGAATAAAATAAAAATAAATTGTATTAATATATGAGGAGATGATTTTAAATGAAAAAGATTTTAACATTAGCAGTAGTATTATTGGGTGTACTTGCACTTGCAGGGTGCTCAAGCGCAACAGATGCAACAATTGAATTAACAGGACTAACTGAAAATGAATCAATAGCAACAATGTCTTACTTATCAAGTGGATTTCTTAACTTTACAGAACCAACAGTAGATCCTGTTGCTAGCGGAAGTATTTTCCTAGCAGATGACGAAGATTTAGTTATTGAAGAAGAATTAGAAGAAGTAAATCAATACATGGAACAACTGAAAGTATTCATGCAGGAAGGTACAGATAACTTTGGTAGCGTTACTGAAACCGAATCGGATTTACCTGAGTATGAATTTAAACTTGAATTTGTTGTTCAAGGTGAAGTTTATGTAATCTATTACAACGTAGATGCAGAAACTGGAGATTATACAGGAATTATCATTATCAATGAAGTAACTTATGAATTAGAAGCTGCAATCGTTGAAGAAGAATTAGAAGCTGATCTTGATGAAGATGAACTAGATACTGATGATTTAGATGCTGATCTTGATGAAGATGAAGACGCAGAATTAAAGCAAAAATTTAGACTTACAGCTAGAAATGGTGAAGACTTCGTAACTATTACTTATAAAAAAGAAATAGAAGAAGGAGAAACAACTCTTAAATTCAGCATGTATGAATATAAAAATGCTGTTGAACGTGAAATGGAAATGAAAATCTCTCATGAAGACAATGAAATGAAAATTAAAATTGAGCAAGATGGAAATGAGTTCACATTCAAAAGAAATGTTGAAGATGGAGAAACAGTTTACAAACTTAAATACAAAGTTAGAGAAACTGAAGGAGAAGTAAAAATTATTGAAACTGAAGATGAGTTCGGAGAATTCCATTATCAATATCAAGTTAAAGAACAAAATAAAAACAGAAACTTCGATATGGATGAACCAGGACATCATGATGATGACGATGATGAAGACTCACAAAATCAAAACGAAAATGAACATCAAAATGGATTAGATGAAGAAAATACTGAAGAAGAAACAGACGAAGTATTATAAGAGAGTGATTTCACTCTCTTTTTTTTACACTATATGTAACATTATTAGATTAATGATATATTTCAAGCAACTCTTATGATACAATATACACGCTATCACACATCATTTAAGAGGGTGAAAAAATGGTTTATAACGATTCGAAAACAAAAGAAAAAAACAGAAAGAGAATAGTAGAGGTTACAAAAAAAACATTTATCATAAATGGTATCATAGAGACATCTATTATGGATATTGTAACGTTAGCAGGGATGGAAAGAAAAACATTCTATAACTATTTTAAAGACAAGAAAGAGATTGCATCATACATCTATTTTCAGACCTTAGAAAAGCTTTTTCCTAGTCAATTTTATGAATGGGAATGTCTGGAATGTTTTAACTACTATGAAAAGATTGAAAAGTATCTACTTTCTATCGCTAAGAGATATCAAAACAACACATTTGATATGCTTTATATAAAACTTTTTGATAATTATTATAATAAAACAGAGGAACAAGACTACTTAAAATCTAAAAGATTCGAAATAAATAATTCTTTCCCATCACAGTATTTAATTGAATGTATACAAGATGGATCTTGTAATAATCAAATTGCTAATCCAATAGATTTGTTTGTTACTATAGTTGAAAGTATAAATACATATGCCTCAAATCTTATTTTTAATGCATACCAGACTAAAACTTTAGACAAGGGGATATCTTTTGAGAGGATTTACCAATTGATAGATATTCATTTAAGAAACATAAAAAGCGAGGTGTTTTCAAATGAGAATATTTAAAAGAGTTTTAAAATTATTACTAGTATTACTTATTGTATTAGCATTATTTCCAAGACCAAAATATCAAGAAGAAAATATTTGGCTCAAAAAGAATAACGACAATAAAACACTAGTTATGGCACATGCTGGCGGAAAAGGCGTTTACCCAGGGAATACACTAAAAGCATTTGAATATAGCTATAATATAGGTGTTGATGTATTAGAAATTGATGTGCAGATGACTTTAGACAATGTACTTGTTTTAAGACATGGTGAGAACGACACTGGGAATATTAGATCTATGAGTAATTGTGATACAGTTATATGGAAAGAAACTTATACTTATTTATATGATAATTGTAATTTTGGTTACAATTATCAAGAAGAAAATGGAGAGTATCTCTATAAGGACTTATCACATGAAGAGTGGGTAGCTGAGAAAGTATACTTAACAACTTTGGAAGAACTGTTCATCAATTATGGGGATACAATACTTTATATTATTGAAATAAAAGCAGATGCTGATGCACCACGTAATGAAACAGCTGATGCACTATATGACTTAGTGCTTGAGTATGATTTGTTTGATAGTGTTTTAGCAGCAACTGCATATGATGACATTAGTAAATACATAGCAAGTGAATATCCAATAATGAACTTATCTGCTTCTCACGAGGAGGCTGAAAAAGCTATAATCATGTCTTACTCATTTACTTCAGTCTTTTATAAACCAGGTGAGTATTCAGCACTTCAAATACCAACTTCATTTAGTGTTCCAGTAATAAAAGAGTTGAATTTATCTTCTAAATTATTAGTTTGGAACCTTCATAGACATAATATGGCTGTGCATTATTGGACAATTAATGATGAAGATGAAATGAGAAGGTTAATTGAATTAGGAGCAGATGGTATTATAACTGATTACCCAGAATTGCTCATTAGTATTCTAAATGAATAATTGAATAAAAAAAAAGTGCTCAAATGGGCACTTTTTATCTTATTAGTATAACTATTTTAAACTTTTAAAGTTATATTATCCTCTGCTATTATAACATTTTCAGATTCGTATTTACTTAACTCACTTTTTTGTCTATTATACCTATGATGTCCCAAAACTAGTGTTTTAGAGTTTGACTGGCCTTTGATACTAATCGCAGATTCAATGCTAGAATGACCAAAATCTTTCTGACTTGAATTTAGGATTTCTTCTTCTAAATAGTATGAATCAATATAAATGATATCAGAGTTACTACAAAACTCAATCAACTCTGGATCATGTTTTGAATTATTTGGTAAATCAGTAAGTACTGAAATTTTTTCTCCGTTACACTGTATAGAAAAGACCATAGACTTACCTGGATGATCAACTACATAACTAGATATTATAAAACCATTAATATTTAATGTTCCATTTTCAAGCAATATCTGGTTATTTATATTTGCCTTAATGTCCTCAATAGTAAAAGGAAGAAAAGGGTCATTTAGTAGTGATGGTAACAGTTTTGAAGCTTCAAAGTCATTAAATTTTGGACCGTAAAGAAAAAACGAATTAAACTTATCGAATAATTTGTTTACAAAGGGTAAACCAATTACATGATCCAAATGATAATGAGTAAATAGGATGTGATGCTCAGTGGAGTTAGTAGTTTCAAAGTAATTAAGAATTCCTGTACCAGCATCAATTATTATAGTATTACCATTTTCTTCAATCAAAATGCTAGTGGTGTTTTTACCTAAATCAGATAACCCACCAGGTAAAGAGCCCATTACGCCTAAAAATGTAATTTTCATATTATCAACGTCCTTTATAATATTAATTGTACTATATTAGATATTAAAAATCATCTTATATATGCATTATAATTTCTTGCGTGGTATAATAGGTTTACAAGCAACTTAATACTGCTAGGAGGTAAGTTATATGAGTAATAAAGATAGATATTACAAAGATAAAATTAAAAGGCTTAACAGGATTGGTGTCATGATTTCTAAAGAAAAAGACATAGACAAATTACTGAATTTAATATTAGATGAGAGTTTAACACTTACTGATAGTGATGCAGGAAGTATCTATTTTAGAGAAGAAATTGACGGGGAAGACTTGCTTGTTTTTAAATGTAGTATAAACCGCAGTACTGACTTTAACTACACTGGTAAATCAATAAAAGTTGATGATAATTCTGTATCAGGATATGTGACTCTAAATGGAGAAGAAGTTGTATTAAACAATAAAGATGAATCAAGAGTTCATATAGATAAGTTTTTTGATCGAGAAGTTGATTATGAAACTGTCAATATGATTGTTGTACCTATGAAAAATGAAGTTAATAAAGTGGTTGGTGTTTTTCAAATATTAAATAAAAACTTAAATCATGAAAAAATAGTTCCTTACAATGATGAGGATATAGATATTGTCAAAAGTCTGGCTTCACAATGTGCTATATACATTGATAGAATAAGGCTTAATCAGCTATTGGAGCGAAATGTGAATTTAACAAGAACAACTTTGATAAAGTTTTATAATTCGATGAAACAGGCAATGGATGTTATTGGTGACGATATATTAAAAGAACAAAAAGAGTTTAAAGAGTTAGCAACAACAGATGAGCTTACAGGATTATTAACTAGAAATGAAGGACTATCATTTTTAGAAAAGCAAGTTGAGTTCGCTTCTCTAAATGGAATCAAACTTGTTATAGCTTTTGTTGACATAAACAATCTTAAGTTTGTTAATGATACATACGGCCATGGAGAAGGAGACAAACTAATAAAACATGTTGTCGATATAATCCAAGGAGTTGCTAGAACAGGTGATTTTATATTTAGATATGGTGGAGATGAATTTATTCTATGTATTTACAATGCAGATTTAAATGCTGCATCAAAGATGAAAATTAGAATTGATAATGCGTTTAACTCCTTTAATAAAAGCTTTAGTCGAGATTATGACGTATCAGCAAGCTTTGGTTTTGCAGAATACAACTATTCAGAAAATATCTCAATAGAAGAATTAATCAAAACCGCTGATCAAAGGATGTATGTAGCGAAAGAAGAACATAAAAAGAATCGCAAATAAAAAAGGAGAACGATTGTTCTCCTTTTTTATTAATAACTCAAATTACCAAACAAAACACCATCTAGAAAAATGAGGCACCTTAAATACAAAATTAGGTACGTCTACATAAATGTATTCGTCTGCTGATACATCAAAGATATATCCTTCAAAGGCATGCACATGAATTGTAACATCTTTGAAAAACTCTTCAACATCAGGAGAAAATTCAATGTATATTTCCCCATCTTCAGCGTATAACTCAACTTCAAAAGTTATAGGATACATTTCTTCTGGTATGAAGTTTTTCTTAAAGTCTACTCTTACAAATCCAACATCAAACTTGGTAGTTTTGTTGTAAATTGTAATAGTTTCTGTGAATAGAGCTTGTTCATCAATTTCATTACTTTTAGCATCGATAGTATTAATGCTTGTGAAACAAAATAACATAACGGCAACAATTATAAACAACATAATTTTTTGGACATATTTTGTCATTTTCATACTATCAACTCCTTCTAAAATATAATAAAAAAAACCTAATTAGCCAAAATATAGGTTTTGCATCTATTATTTCGGCAACCTGGCGATCATAGGTAAGATACCCTTAGACCCATAGCTTTGCGTCCTACTCTTTCAAGCAGTTTGCTATTATCGATGTTTGTGATGAAATTGATTTTGCGTATTCTATTCTTATGTAATATAATTATAGCATATGCAATTTGCTTATTCAAATCTTTTTTATGGAGGTATACTATGAGATGTTTTAATTGTGATTATCAACGGATAACAAAAGATATGGAAAACTGCCCTGTGTGCGGGGTTGGACTGAGTAGAACATGCAAAAAATGTAATAGTTTTAATCCTTCATCAGCAAAGTTTTGTTTTGAGTGCGGTAATGAATTAGATAATGTAAAACAAGATAAATTGGAAAAACAACAAAAAGTAGGGGTTATATTTGCTGATATTTCAGGATTTACATCTCTTGCAGAAAATTATAGTCCTGAAGAGACTAAAGGAATCATTAACGAGTGCTTTAATATAATTACAGAACCTGTGTATCGTTTAGATGGTTATATAGATAAATACATTGGAGATTGTGTAATGGCTGTGTTCGGTTTAGAAAACGAGCATGATGTACCATTAAAAACAGTTGAATGTGCATTGACAATGAGAGATAAGTTAAATGAATATATTAAGGTGCGTTTTGCGAAGCAAAACATATCACTTAATTTATCAATTGGGGCTACATACGGAGACGTTATATTAGGAAGTGTTGGAACAAAACATGATTCTGATTATACAGTAATTGGCGATATAGTTAATGTTGCAAGTAGATTACAAGAACAAGCTCATGCTGGAGAAATTCTTGTTAATGACCAATTACATCATGAAACAAATAAATCCATAAAATATGGTGAGCTACAACACATTAAACTTAAAAATAAAAAAGAGCTTGTAAGCACATATCTTGCAAAAGCAATTTTAGACTTACATGCAGACTTAATCTACATTAGTAAAGACGAGACAGAGATTAAATCATTTATAGAAAGCAACAAAAACAATCAAATATTACAGATAATTGGTGAAGCTGGTATTGGTAAAACTACAATTATTAATAAAATATCAAAAGACTACAATTCAATTGTTGTCTCTTTATCAAAAGCCGAAACTTTAATTCCATATATTGGATTAAGTAAAATTATCCATTATCTTATTAATACAAACCACAATGATGATAACATGATAATAAACAGAAAATTAGAATTATTTATTAGATTTATCAATAGTGAGAACAATGAAGAAATAATTTTAAGAAACATTGATTTTTTATCACTAATATTGAAGACTGATAGAAGAAAAGAGTTCGAAGACATTGTAAAATCAATGGATTATTCAGATCTAGTTAATGAAATTAAAGAGCAATTTGACTTTTTCTTACACATGGCTAATAAAGATAATAATACAATACTATTTATTGATGATTCAGAGAATATTGATTCTAAGTCATTAAATGTTCTGACGAGTTTAAAAGAGTATGGTGGAAAAATCATTCTATTATCAAAAAATGCATTGTTGGACAATGAGAAATCTTTGCTCTTGAAGCTTAGTAACTTTACCGTGCCTCAATCTAAAGAATATATAGAAAAGTTCTTTAAAACGAAAATTTCCATTGATGCTTATCAAAATTTATATAAGCTATCAACCGGAAACCCACTTTATCTTTCTGAACTGTGTAGATACATTGATAATGGTAATAAAAAGTATAAAAACAATGAATTATTTATATCATCAGAATTATTGAGTGATCTTCCGAGTTCTCTAGCTGGTATACATAGTAATATTTTCAACTCATTGACATCTAATTTAAAGGAATATCTGAGAGTTGCATCTACCTTCTTTAATGAATTTGATTCAAAGACAATTCAACAAGTTTTAAAACAAGAATACAATGAGGAAATTGAGTTGTCATTAGTTTCATTAAACATTATCGAAGTTTACTCATATACTAGATTAAAAGGAAGAACTTATAAAAAGTATATATTTCAGCAACAGGATTTCAAATCGACAATCTACAACTCTTTAGTTAATAAAGAAAAACTTGAATATCATAGATTAATCGCTGGTATATACGAAATTGACAAAACAGAAATTGAAAACATAATATATCATTATGAAAAAGCAGGAGATATTAAAAAGGAAAAAGAGTATGTTTATGATTTAGCTAGAATGTATAATGCAGAATTTGATCTTGATCAGGCAATATTATATTATTTAAAATATTTGGATCTAGAACAAAAACTTCAACGTTATTCTATTGAGTCTAGAGTAGTAGAATCTTTAATTGAGGTAGCTAAAATAAAACTATATCAATCAGATTTTTCTGAAGTTATTAAACATATAAATGATGGATTAGAAATCTATCAATCAGATGATGAATTACATAGATTACAGCTTTTATTAATTGAATATTACAAAGCTACTGCAAACATCAAAGAGATTTTACCAATTTTGGATGAACTTGAAAAAACATTGCAAAAAACTAGTAGAAATTACGGTAAATTACTCCAGTTACAATGTACAATTTATAATATGATTGGGAAACCAGGTGTAATTGAAATATCAGATAAGTCTAAAGATATTTTGCTTAAGGCAAAAGACTTTGATAGTTTAGCTGAGACTTTAACTCAAGCAGGGATTAGATACTACATACAAGGAGATATAAGCAATGGAATTGCTTACCTTGAATCCGCATTAGATTACGCCAAAAACAGTAGAAACAAAGCATTGCCAACAAAAATAATGACTAATCTAGGAATTCTTTATAATAGCCATGGAGAAAGAGAAAAATCACATACCTATTTTAAAAAAGCTATGAAACTATCCCTTGAAATTTCCAACTATAGAACATATATTTCCTCTGCGATTAACCTAGGTGTATCATATCTAATGTCAGGGAAATTTGAAAACTCAAAAGGAGTTTTAGAGGAATCCGTTGTTTTATCAAAAAAATCAAACCTACTTTACCAACATTGTATTTCTCTAACCAATTTAGCAGATGTTTACTTTGAGCTAGGTGACTTTGATAACTCTATGAAATTATATCAAGAATCAAAAGATTTATCAGTTCAGATGGATCTTCCAATTGAATTGTCGATTAATGAACTAGGTATTATAAAAAACACTATGAAATCATCTAAATTAGATGATTTAGAAATAGTTTTTTCAAAACTAATAAAAGAGTTCACAGAAAGTGAAGAATTTTCGTATGTATCAAATACATATTATGAGATGAGTCAATATTACCTATTAAAAGATGAATTAAATAAGGCATTAGACTTCATTGAAAAAGCAATAGAATTTGCAGAAAAATGTAAAAGCGAAGCTGACTTAATAAAAGCAAAAAGAAAAAAAGTAGAATTGTTATATATTAAAGGTGAAATCGATAAAACATTCATATTATTTGACGAAGTTATGGACTTATCCGAGAAATCAAACAACTATTATGAGTTATCAAAATTATACTTTTCTAGATATCTATACTTAGATAAAGAATTACATAATACTTCTTTTCTAACAAAAGCTGAAGAGATATCATCTTATTTTGATGCGTGTTACTTAACAAATTTGATTAATAATGAAATAAATATAATTAGTAATTAAAATACCACTATTTGACTGGATTTAGTGATATTAATTTGAGATGAGGCGTTACTTTGAAAATTACAATAATTTGTGTTGGAAAGATAAAAGAAAAATATTTAGTTGACGGAATCAAAGAATATTCAAAAAGAATATCAAAATATTCCAAATTAGAAATTATAGAGTTAAAAGATGAGCATGCTCCTGAAAATTTATCATTTAAAGATATAGAAATCATAAAGGATAAAGAAGGAGATAAAATTTTACCTAAAATCAGAGATTCATTTGTTATAGCTCTAGCTATTAATGGACTTATGTTTACAAGCGAGGATTTGGCTTCTAAAATTGAGAGTATAAAAACATATAATGCCTCACACATTACATTTGTTATTGGTGGTTCTTTGGGATTATCTAATAATATATTGAATATAGTAGATTTAAAAATGTCATTTAGCAAGATGACATTTCCTCATCAGCTAATGAGATTAATTCTACTTGAACAAATATATCGTTCGTT
>Ga0102811_1000179_pt1 | contig 32044 bp, 20 predicted proteins | sample ColrivemetaGS705_FD_84507 | JGI IMG/M metagenome (GOLD analysis project Ga0102811, IMG submission 84507) | Estuarine microbial communities from the Columbia River estuary - Flood tide ETM metaG S.705 | ecosystem: Environmental > Aquatic > Marine > Intertidal zone > Estuary | place: USA: Columbia... | reverse complement strand
TACAACCAGGCATTAGTTGTAATATAAATCCACCACTACTTTTTACTGAATTATCTTCATTCACCAAAACCCCTAAACCTACTGCACTTGGGATTTGTTCACTAGCAGTAAAATAGTAAGCAAAATCTTCACCAATTTCTCCGCTTTGTATTGCTGAGCTACTTGTAAACATATTTCTTACCTTTAAATCTTTAGTCACGTGAATAAAGCCATTACCCACTGCTTTTCCTACGTTTAATTTCCCACTACTATATTGTAAGAAAACATGGGGGTTTGAGACGTAGCCTCTTACTTGACCATGGGTATTTGTTGTGCTCACCATTCCACCAAGTGGGCCATCACCATCAACTCGAATTGTTAATTCTTGATCTCCTTTATACATTGCACCCATTATCACACTTGTTGTAAGTAATCTTCCTAGGGCAGCAGCACTGGTTGGCCACAAATCATGGATTTCTCTTGCATGTTCAACTAAATCTGTAGTCTTTGCTGAATAAATTCTTACTGTGCCATCGAAGGCATATGCTTTCACTAAATAATCTCTCATATTATCACCAAATCATATTATAACAAATTATCCTCATAAATAAAATCATTCACATTGCAATTGTTAAAACATTTATGTACAATTAAATGGATTAATGATTAGGATGTGTTAATAATGTTTAAAATAGGAAATGTAGAAATCAAAAATAAAGTAATAATTGCCCCTATGGCAGGGGTTTCTAATATTGCTTTTAGAACTATAGTTAAAGAATTTGGGGCAGGGCTTATCTACGCGGAAATGGTTAGTGATAAAGCATTGATGTATGGTAACGAAAAAACCCATAAAATGATTGAAGTAGTTGATGAGGAAAAACCATTAACAATGCAGGTTTTTGGTGGAGATATAGAAAGTATTGTAGAAGGTGCTAAAATTATTGATAAACAATCAAATTGTGATATTATCGATATTAACTTAGGATGTCCAGTTTCAAAAATTGTGAAAAATGATGCTGGATCGAAGCTAATGTTATATCCTGAAAAGATATTTCAGATAGTTTCTCAGGTAGTTAAAAATGTTGAAAAACCAGTCACTGTTAAAATGAGAACTGGGTGGGACTTGTCAACAATTAATTGTGTGGAAATCGCTAAATTATGCGAAAAAGCTGGAGCAAAGGCTATTGCAATTCACGGTAGAACTAGGAGCCAAATGTATTCAGGAAAAGCTGATTGGACAAAGATAAAGGCTGTGAAAGATGCTGTTAAAATTCCTGTGATTGGGAACGGTGATATTTTATCTCCAGAAGATGCATTAAGAATGATTGAGGAAACTAATTGTGACGCAGTTATGATTGGAAGAGGGTTGCTTGGTAATCCGTGGTTAGTTAAACAAACTGTAGATTTTTTAGAAACTGGACATTATGACAAAGTGATTAATGACGAAGTTAAAATTAATTATATAATTGATCATATGAATCGACTCATAGAACTTAAAGGTGAAAAGATTGCTCTTTTAGAAATGAGATCTCATGCAGCCTGGTACATAAAAGGGATGAAGGGAGCTACTCATGTTAAGAGGGAGATAGCTAAACTGAGCCGAAAAGAAGAGTTAATAAAACTGTTGAATGAATACGATGAATATATAAAAAAATAACACTATTGTAGTGTTATTTTTTTATTATATAGTTGGCATATTTTATTTTTTGGAGTGGACTTAGTTCTATTTCTATTTTAGTGCCCTCATCCAAGTATTCTGAATTGATTATTTTTGAATTACTACTCAGCATTGAAGTTATATCTCCTTTTTCATATGGGATCATCAATGTAACAATCTCATATTCTTTATATAACATTTCTTTAAGCTTTTCTAATACAACAACAACGCCTTCGTCTGATTTTAAAGATACAATAACTGATGGAAAATGGCCTTGATGTGGTATTTCTTCTATTAAGTCAGCTTTATTATAAACATAAAGAGTCTCTACATCTTTAACTCCAATTTCCTCTAAAGTCTTATTTGTTACCTCGATTTGAGTTTCCCTATATGGGTTACTTGAATCAACTACATGAATTAACAAATCAGCCTCAGTTATTTCTTCTAATGTTGATTTAAATGATTCTACAAGTTTATGTGGGAGATTGGATATAAATCCTACTGTATCAGTTATTATGAACTCTTTATTATCATCTAATATTATTTGTCTTGTTGATGTTTCCAAAGTAGCAAACAACATATCTTTTTCTAAGACTTGTTTATCTAGATTTTTGTTTGTAAATTCCATTAGATTATTTAATAATGTTGATTTACCAGAGTTGGTATATCCCACTATAGCGACCTTTTTGAGGTTGTTCTTACTTCTGTTTTTTCTTTGAACTTTTCTTGCTCTTACAACTGAAGTAAGCTCATTTTTTAAATATACTGTTTCAGATAAAATTTTTCTTCTATCTAATTCAAGTTTCTTTTCACCTGGACCACGAGACCCTATTCCACCTTGTTGTCTGTTTAGTGATTCTGTTAAACCAATTAGTCTTGGAAGCATATATTCTAATTGAGCAATTTCAACTTGTAACATTGCCTCTTTAGTTTTTGCTCTTTCTGCAAAAATATCAAGAATAAGAAGTGTTCTATCAATAACTCTGCAATCTAGTTCATTTTCTAAGTTTCTAATTTGAGAACCAGATAACTCATTATTAAAAATAACCAAAGTAGCATCTAGGTTATCCACGAATTGTTTGATTTCAGCGACTTTACCAGAACCAATGTAAAATTTGGAACTAATACGTTGTAAAGATTGAGTTAAAGAATATTGAACATCAATGTTTTTTGCTTCTGCTAATTTTTGTAATTCTTCCATATAATAATCAAGCATTCTTTCGTTCTTTAATTCAGCGCCAACCAATATTGCTTTTTCCACGATTATCACCTCTCTACTGTGATTATATCACATATACTCAATAAAAAAGACGCTTGGCAGCGTCTTTAGTTTATAATCCACATTTTAATTGAGCATTACAGTTTGTACAAGTATGGCAACCTCCAAGGTTTTCAACCGTACCTTCTAAACAAATTGGACAAATATCTCCAGGTTCAACACCAATATTACGATCTTGTCTATCTGAACGTAACCCTGCAGTTTTTGCTTTCTTTGGCTCTTTTATTTCTTCTTCAAGCTCTATTCCAAGTTCTATTAAATCCACTTGTTTAGGGCTTGATATCTTTTCATCTTCCTCTTTTGAAAGTGTTAGCACTTGTGAATCTCTTGAACCATCAACATAAACAGTTCCACCTTTTGCTCCACCTTTATAAAGTCTCATATATACTTGTTCAACTTCTTCAACAGTATAACCTTTTGGTGCATTAACAGTTTTAGAAATAGAAGAATCTACCCAGTGCTGAATTGTACATTGTACATCAACATGTGCTTCAGGAGCTAATTCCATTGCACTAATAAACACTTCTGGAAGAGTTGTTTTAGAATATTCTGGATGAACACTTAAATATTCTTCAACGATTGGTGCATTAACCTCAATGTATTTACCTAATCTTCCACTACGGAAATAAGTAAATGCAAAGTAAGGTTCTAGTCCTGTAGAAACACCAACCATAGTACCAGTTGAACCAGTAGGTGCAATTGTTAGTAAGTGTGAATTTCTAATACCATATTTTAAAACGTCTTGTCTTATATATTCTGGTAATTTTTTCATATAACCAGTTTCGATGAATTTTTCTCTACTACCTTGTTCTTCTAAGAAAGGGAATGATCCTTTTTCTTTAGCTATTTCAATTGATGTTTCATATGCATTGATTGCAATAAACTTGAATAATTCGTCTACAAGTTCATTTGCATCATCGTCACCATATTTTTTATTGCACCATATTAATAAATCGTGTAATCCCATGATTCCAAGACCAACACGTCTTTCACCAAGTGCTTGTTTTTCATTTTCATCAAGGAAATAAGTTGTTTTGTCAATAACGTTGTCTTGCATTCTAATTGCCGTTTTAATCGTTTTTTGTAGTTTTTGCCACAATACCTCGCCTTTTACTTTATCAACCATATTAGCTAGATTTAAAGCTGCTAGGTTGCAAACTGAGTATGGAGCAAGAGGTTGTTCACCACATGGGTTTGTACAAACTACTTTTTGGTTGTATCCTTTTGCATTTGTCATTTCATTTGCATTGTCAATAAAGAAAATTCCAGGCTCTGCAGAATAAGTTGCACAAATATTAATTAAGTTCCATAATTCTTTAGCATCTATTGTACGATAAGTTTTAACATCGAAACCTAGGGCTTCCCATTCTCTTACATCTCCAACGTGCATCCATTGCTCATCATATACTTCTTTTTCTTTTCCTGTGTATGCATCAACATTTGGAAATCTAAGATCATAATCTATTCCTGCTTCAACAGCGTCCATAAACTCTTTAGTGATTGCAACTGATATATTAGCACCTGTTAAAAACTCAGGGTTATTTACTTCATAATGTCCACCTTTATTAATCTTTTCAAAAGCTGAATCAACGATTTGCTTTGAGAATAGACCAGGTGTTATTTTTGATTGTTCAAGGATATATTCATTAATCTCTATGTCTGCTTCAGACAAAGGAATAAATTTCAATTTAGCCTTTGCTGCTGCCACAATTGATGGTTCTTTAATTGTGTCGATTAGAAATTGAAGTATTTTTGGATTTTGCATTTTTGAAACGATAAATTCTACGATATCAGGATGCCAGTCGTGCATCATGATCATTTGTGCCCCTCTTCTAGAACCACCTTGTTCAACTAAATGTGTTAACTCACTTAAATCATGAAGCCAGCTTACAGCTCCACTTGATTTTCCGTTTACTCCCTTAGCTAAAGAGTTTTTAGGTCTTAATGTTGATCCGTTTGTACCAACACCACCACCACGACTCATTATTTCCATTACTTGTTTTCTATGATCACTAATACCACCACGTGAATCATGCACATGAGGCATTACAAAGCAGTTGAAGTAAGTTACGTTTGTGTTGCTTCCTGCACCAAATAAAACTCTTCCAGCAGGAACAAGATTTAACGATGAAACTTCGTGATAAAAATCACCTATTGTTTCTTTCGACTCATCTTCACCAAGATGATGAGCTAATCTCATTGCTATTTGTTCAAAGAATAATTCAAGAGGTTTATCGATTTGTCTAATGTTTCTAACAATTAGTCCCTCAGAGTTTAAATCTTCGGCACTACCAAGAAAATCTTCTTCAAGCATAATAGAAATATTATCATTATCGATACTAAAAACATACCCAATTCCACGTGATGGAAATTTCGGGTCATTTTTAACAATCGTGATTACTAAGTCACCAACTTCTAAAGTTTTTAATGATAAATCTTTCTGTGTATATCGATCAAGCATAACCAATCTTGAAACACCTTCGAAAGTTTTATTCATGTCTTCAGTTATTGGAAAAAGATGTGGAAATCCACCCCTAATATTCTCGTTAATTTTCTCTATTAATTCATTGTTATATTTATACATAATTTTCAGCCTCCCATATCAAAAATAGTGTAGTACAATTATAGCTTAAAATTAATTAAAAGTGTAGTCTTGACTTTTTAAAACAACTGTGAAATGGCTTTATAAAGGGGAAAAGATTAAAAACTTTTTTTGATGTGAAATCAAAGAATCATACGATTCAAAGTTATTTGTAAATATACTAAAAATACTGTTCAAAAAACATGTTTTTTATTAGTTTATGAAAAATAAAAAAATAAGATATTTCAATGGTTAATCAAGTTATGCTATAATGATAAAGAAGGAGTGATTTTATGGATAATTTTGATATCATTGTTCTAAATTTATATTTACTATCTATATTCTCAATAATAATAAAAATCAAAGTAAAACCATCTTTTTATAGATTGTTTGAATTCCTAAATATTGCCCTATTTGGATTCCTAATTTATATTGTTTTCAGTGAAAATGTGAGTACTATTGATATAGTAGTCAAAGGTGTTCCACTATCAGCGTTAATGCTAGTTGTAACTCAATCTGAGTTAATGATAATTATTAAAAAACTTGGGTTTGGGAAGAGTTCAATGTTTGTAAATACACTTGAAGATAAAATTAAAATTGAACTTGTTAAAAGTATTGATCATTTAAGCACTAAAAAAATTGGTGCGATTATTACCCTAGAAAAAAATAGTTCATTAGAAGAGTTTATTGATTCTGCATTTGAGATAAACGCACCACTTGGGAATGAACTTCTATCAACTATATTTTATCCTAAAACACCACTACATGATGGTGGAGTAATTATTAGAAAGAATAAGATATTATGTGCTGGTGCATTTTACCCATCATCTGATAAAGTGGATATCCCTAAATCCCTTGGTTCACGTCACAGAGCGGCTATTGGGATTAGTGAAATTTCAGACTCACTTACTATTGTAATCAGTGAACAAACAGGTAATGTAAGTATTGCATATAATGGATATTTAGACACAGATATTAATAAGCAAGCCTTGCTAAGATATTTGGAAAGACATTTACAAAATTAAAGCCTTTACAGGCTTTTTATTTTGCATTTTTTTATAAAAAACCTTATAAAACAGGTGTTTTTTATTGTAAAAAGGTCTTGGGCATATTTTAACTTACTATCATGAATATAATTATGTTATAATTAAGGGTAATACAGAAATGGGTGGTTATATGGAAAACTATGATGTAGTAATAGTGGGTGGAGGGCTTGGTAGCTTAACAACTGCTACATATCTTTCAAAAAGACTTAGAAATGTCGCAGTTTTTGAAGAAGGAAAGAGAAAAAAACTACAAAAGTACTCAAAGCGATTTAAGGATTCTGAAAATAATAAATATGAATTCAAATTCTACAACTATGATCTTGGTGGAGTACACGAAGGTGATTTGTTTTTTGAATACATAAAACGTTGTGGACTTCAAACTGAATTCCAGTATTTTGATAATAATTATGTAATGATCGTTAACAAAGATAAAAGACTTAAAAAACGCCCAAATGATGCTAAAAATTTTAAAACGTATTTGGTTAGACAATATCCTAAACAAAGAGATAATATCCATAAATTATTTTCGGATATATTAAGACATGCTGGAGATTATAAGGAACAAAAATTACTTAGATTAAAGAACAAGGAGCATACTTTACCTTCATTACTAATTGAATGGGGAGATTTATCCTTACAACAAGTTCTTAATAAGTATGTTAATAACGATGAAATAATTAATGAATTTTCTCTTGTGTATGATTCTATTGGTATACCGGTTGATGAAATTAACGCCTATAATTACTTTATAAAATGGTTTGATACATTTATTGATGGTTCACATTTTATTAAAACTTCGTATGATAATATTGTAAAAACTTTTACTAAGGAAATATCGAAAACCAAGGATAAAATATTTACTAATAGAAAAATTGATAAATTTATAATTGAAGATGGAACAATAAAAATGGTAATTGATTCAGAAGGAAATGAGATTACTGCAAGAAATTATGTAATTAATATGAGAATTGATCATTTCGTTGACGAATATATGCCTGAGAACATTGAAATGAAGGCTAATTTTTATCAAACATTTTCAACAGTAGAAAAAGGAAGATTTATAAATCAGCTTTATATTGGTACTTCAAAATCGCCTGAAGAACTTGGAATAACTGAGAAACACTACTTATTTAGTGAAATACCAGATGATGAAGTAAGATTATTAAGTGTAGTAAATTATAAATTGATTGATAATAAAAGCTGTGCGGATGGTAAGGGTGCAATCCTAATTGAATTTTTAGATGATAATTCTAAGAGAAGCGAGAAGGAAAAACAAGTATTAAAGCAATTAACAGAGTATTTTCCATTGTTAGAAGGAAATGTCTCTTTAACTAGATTGGGAACAAAAAGAGAGTATTTTGGTGGAATGGCAAGCGCTGAATATTGGAAAGACAAATCTACAAATGATCTTTTTGATGTTGAAGACTATACTAACATAAATCCTCTTAACAATGGCTATTTTATTGGCTCTTGGGTTAAACCTGAGTCTGGAATATCAGGTATCATTCAAACGGGAGTTGAATACGGAGACATTATAGATGACATAATTTATTATGGTGATGATGATGATTACTTTATTACACATGATGAACTAATGAATATTATTGCTCATCAATTTATTCCTGGATCATTAGGTAAGCAAGAACATAATGTTCAGTTCTTTATTGGAAAAGATTCCTATTATATTAGAACAAAAAGAAAGAACTACAGATTATATCATGGGGTCAGTGATATATCCGATCTGATTATTATAGCAACTAATGAGTGTTTGTATGATTTAAGTGTTGGAAATACAACGTTAGAAAAAGCACTGGAAACAGGGAACTTAGAGTATGTAGGTGAAAAGGATTTTTTAGAAGATGTTATAGAAGCATTCGACATGGGAATAGAATCTCAAACTGAACAAAAATATAACTATATTCATGGTAAGTATGGTATGAAATTTATGCTTGCTTTATTCATAACTATAATGATAAGTAATCTTGCTGCTAACTATATTTCATTTTCAATTATTTCACCAATAACTTTAGTAATATTTTCTTCAATTGCGTTTTGGAAATATAAAAAAATTAACTACTTTTCAACATTTGAATACTTCACTATTGGGATATATTTTGTTTTAACTGTGTTTGGAATTTTATCTTTATCAGGAGTATTTTCACAAAGTATTGATTACATATTTGAAAGCAAATATATATTATTGATTTTTGCAGTGTATTTGTTATCAACTTGGTTCATAAATAAACCTACAACTTTTGGATTTTTCAGATATGATTATAGGACAGATTATACAAAAACAAAATTGTTTCAAAAGAGTTGTGGTGGTGTAACATTTATTTGGGGAATAATATTTTTTACAATTTCATTGTTAAGTTTTATTGTTCCAAATAATTATGCAGCTTTGAGTTATTATATTGTTATATTTGGAATATTCTTCACATATTTTTATCCGAGATATTATGTAGAAAGTAATATAGATAATTAGAAATTGTCAGTTTTTTTCAAATAAATATAATGGGTTTTAGTTACAAACAGTTGAGTTGTACCTATTTAACGAAAGACGGTCAAGTGTAAAATACAATAGAAATTCACACTCAATTGGGTGTGAATTTCTATATAGAACTTAGGCTGATTTCTATAAAAATACATCAGTATTTTAAAAGCTTTTTTGCATTGTATCCTATCGTTATATCAGAGCATTATATCCAATTATATATATAAATATATTTGCTTAATAAATGTGTGTTTTAAGTAATACAAGTTAATTAATCTAACTAAAAATGATACCCAAATAGTTTATATATTCTTATATTCTTATTAAATTTTCAAGTGGTTATAACTTATTGATCAAATCTAATTGCTAAACGTTAAAAAAGAAGTATATTACGACACTATTGGTTAAAAATATTAAATTTTTTTATACAAATTAGTAATTTATGTATTAACAAATTAATTATACTTTTTATTCATTATATATTAATATATTTCAATAATTTATATAAATATTAAACGATGTATTTTTAAAATTTAGTTTATAGTTAATTTGTGTAAAAATATAATAATATATTTAGCATTAATTTAGGCAATTACTAATAAAATATATGGCGATTAATACAATTAAATTTTTACTGAATTAAATTCAAAATTTTAGTTTGATATTTATCATAATATAATACGTAAATTTATAAAAATAAAGTTTAGATATTCTATGTAATAACAGTAGAGAAAAAATTAAAAAACTTAGATATAATATTTATAAAATTTTGTAACATAATAAGTCAAATAATGTTAGATACTTTTTGTATAAGATGACAGATAATAATTTTCATAATATATCTATATATTTTATAGGTAAATAGTTCCATTATTATAACTATATATCTATATATTATTTAATAGACAATAGTACATAAATATCTTTAATTTTATTATCAAATTTTTAAAAGATATATGTAACAGAGTGGATTCATTATTTTACTTACTAATGCTATAGTAATAATGTTGTTAATAATGTAAAATAGAATTTTATATAATTTAGACTAAATAGCTTTATTATTACAATAATTCTCTAATATATATAAAATAATTTTTAAAATAGTATCATTTATATTTCACTTGATAATACATATATACATTATAATATTTTTTCACTTTGCAAATGAAATTTGTGTTAAATATTATATGATTAATATTAATCAAAATTATGTATTAAATTTGCGGTTAAATATGTTCATAATATTCTTAATGATACTATTATAAATTCAATAATTAATTACACAAAATAATCCTTATAATCCTTATAAATTTATTTAAACATAATCACAAACATTTATATGGTATATTTTAAAATCACATTGTGGATAAATATATCATATTATTAACTATTAATCATGACGAATTATTTTATTTTTTTTTATTAAAATTATTAGCTTTTAATTCTTTAAATTATTGATATTAAAACAAACATTACGTATTAATTTTAAATTATGTATAAAGGAGAGAAATATTTATGAAATATTCAGTAGTTATATTGGCCGCAGGATCAAGTATAAGATACGATAATAAAATTGATAAAATTTTAACAAAAATTAACTCAATTCCAGTTATTGATTACAGTTTAAATTTCTTTTTAAAATATAGTTGTTTTAATCAGATAATAATTGTATCATCTTTGAAGAATTTTGATTATTTATCCAAAACATACTCATCTGATAGGGTTTTTGTTACAATTGGTGGTTCAAATCGACAACAAAGTGTATATAAATCCCTTGCATATGTGAATAATGATTATGTTCTTATTCATGATGCAGCAAGACCTATTATATCTGAAGAGTATATTGCTTTTGTGATTTCTAATATTGTTAGATACGAAGCTATTACAATTGGGTCTAAATTGAAGGACACGATACACGTTTCATCTGGGGATTCGATAGTTGATATTATTGATCGTAATTCTTTGGTAAAAGTATACACACCACAGGCCTTCAAAACATCAACTATTTTAGAGTCTCATAAACAAGCGGTCAATTTTAGCTTTTTAGGATCGGATGATATTAGTCTAGTATCGAAGTTTTCAAATATTACTCCATTCATATTCTTTTCGGATGATATGAATATAAAATTGACAACAAAAAAAGATTTAACTATATTGGAGGCGATTCTAAATGAGAATTGGTAAAAGTACAGATATTCATAAATTAGAACTTGGTATGAAACTTATTATAGGTGGGGTCATTATTCCTTCTGAATTAGGAACTGTTGCTCATAGTGATGGTGATTGTTTGTTGCATACAGTTGCTGAATCTTTAATAGGAGCGCTTGCTCTAGGAGATCTAGGTAAGTTTTTTCCAGATACTGATTCAAAGTATAAGGACATATCTTCAAGCATACTAGTAAATAAAGTTTATGGTGAAGTTGATGCCATGGGTTACAAGGTAGTAAATATAGATTCTATGATATTTTTAGAGGAACCTAAACTAAGAGGTTATATTGATGAAATGCGCTCAAACATAGCCAGTTTACTTAATATAGACATAAATAGAGTTAGTGTTAAAGCAACAACAGGTGAGAAAGTAGGTATTGTTGGAAAAAAAGAGGCGATTGTTTGTGAAACTATTGTTCTTTTGGAAAAAAAATAATTTCCTTCTGATTAGTTGTCATAATATGAATCTTATTCACAATATAAATATCTTTATTATGACGAAATGAAGTATAATCAAATTAAATTACATCATATGTATAAAGGTGACCTATTTAGTGAATGTTTCGCATTACAAGATTTTATTTTTAAACTTTTATAAATAAGATTTTCTGATCCTATTTAGATTAATTCAAATTATTCTATTGTTTAAATATTTATTTTCTAATTTTTTTAAATTTAAATTAGCGATGAAGTAATTTTCAAATTGTCGATTAACCACTTATTAAATTAATTGTGTATTGTTTACAAAAATATAGTTTTAAAGAATATTTTCCGACTAAGCATAATTTTATTTTTTCTAAATCGAGCATGCTTGTAATTTATAATAATCCCTTCATTGAGACGTTTCCCTTATAACTTATTTTAATTTCATACCTATAGATACGAAGGTTAAAACTAAGATGTTTACCATTTTTCTGTTTTATATTGTGTTATATTCAGAGCCTTTTATAAATTATTGTTAAACTTCATATGAAATAGAATAATTCTTTATTTTATGACCGACCACGTACATAAAAAGTATGATATTTTTATTTTCTTTTATTATTTGGTTTTCTATATATTGATTTATTAATTTATTTATTTCAGTTTTCTTTCATTTTTTTTATCTATTCTAATTTTGCTTTACTGAGCGATATACCATACTTTAAATTACTTATTTATTGCTTATTTAAAGAACCATATGCTGATTGACTATAAGTTATGCATATGATTATTTGTTTCAAATTTTCACTATTTTCATTTTTTTACTTGTTGATTTTATTCATACAAATTTCGACATATTAATATTTATAGTTATATATGTTTTATTTTTAATGATTATTCTATATAATAGTGAACGTAGTAAATAAATATTTTCAAAAATATAAAAGGGGGTAAACTCATGATAGAGTCTAGCCATGGAAATTTTAATATAATTAAAGATTACAAAGAAGCATTTGAAGTTAAAGAGTTCAATGATAGATATGTTGATTTTCTTGATAAGTATGATTATATTGTCGGAGATTACAGTGCAGACATGTTAAGATTTAAAGGTTTTACAAATGAGAACTATAAAACAATTCCAGATTATTTAATTGAGTCTTGTACACCAAATGCTCCATACTATGTTTTAAAACGAATTCCGAAAGAAAAAACAGTTTAATTGCATTTTGATTAATTTTTTTATTAAAACATTGTATAATATTGTTGCAATCAAAAAGAGGTGGTTTTAGTATGGATAGTTCATTAATTGAAAAACAAGTAGTCGAAGTTTTACGTCGAGTAAGACCATATCTTCAAAGAGATGGTGGAGATGTTAAGTTCGTAAGCTACTCTGATGGAATAGTTTTTGTAGAAATGATGGGAGCATGTGTTGGGTGCGGTGCACTTGATTCAACCCTTAAAGATGGTATAGAGGCGATCCTCTTAGAAGAAGTGCCTGGGATCATCGGTGTTGAAAACTTAGGTTAACTAAAAATGGAAAATCTTAATTAGATTTTCTTTTTATTTGCTTTCATGTTTACCACCGATTTGTTATAATATTATTGAGTAATCTTAAATGAGGTGTTTAATCATGAAACCAGGTATGGTTGTTAAAGGGGAGATTACTGCAATAAAGCCTTATGGTGCCTTTGTAAAAGTTGATGGAAATTTTGTAGGGTTAATACATATTTCCGAATTTAGTAACAACTTTGTTAGAAGTATCGAGGATTTTGTCAGCGTTGGTGACGTTATTGATCTAGAAGTACTTAAAATTACGGATGAAAAACTTTCTTTAAGTTATAAAGTCCTACATAAGAAAAAAAAGAGATATAACATCGAGCTGAAAGCAGGGTTTGCTCCTTTAGAGGAAAATTTAGCTAAATGGATAGCGAGTTACATTTTAAAAAACAGTGATTAAACACTGTTTTTTATTTGCAATAAAAGCATTTTCAGTCATTATCAGTATACAAAGAAAACCATATATGGTAATATACAAATGGTTAAAGGAGGTATATTATGAATAAACATATTAACGTTGATTACAGCAAGGCCGTGCCATTTATTAATGAAAATGACTTTAAGGGTATTAAAAATGAAATTAGTAAAGCACATGATGAATTACATAATAAAACTGGTAAGGGAAATGAATTTCTTGGGTGGTTAGAATTACCAAACAATTATGATAAAGCAGAATTTGAATTAGTAAAAAAATCTGCACGCAAAATAAGAGAAAATTCTGATATTTTACTTGTAATTGGAATTGGAGGATCATATTTAGGTTCTAAGGCTGCAATCGAGATGCTGACTAAGCATTTTGATAAAAACCAAAAGACTGAAGTGATTTTTGTAGGGCACCATATATCTAGTAGTTATATGGCGGATTTAGTCGATTATATTGAGGACAAAGACTTTTCTATTAATATTATAAGTAAATCTGGAACTACAACTGAGCCAGCAATTGCATTTCGAGTATTCAAAAAGATATTGATTAAAAAATATGGACTTGAAGAATCTAGAAATAGAATCTTTGCAACAACTGATAAAGAAAAAGGTGCACTTAGAACTCTTGCCAACAATGAAGGATATACTACTTTTGTTGTTCCAGATGATGTTGGAGGAAGATTTAGTGTTTTAACACCTGTAGGATTGCTTCCTATTGCTGTTATGGATATAGATGTAAATGCAATAATGCAAGGAGCAAAAGACGCTTATAACGAGTATTTAGTAGATTCAGATGAAAATGAAGCGTACAAGTATGTTGCGATTCGAAATTTGCTATACAGAAGTGGTAAAAAAATTGAAATGCTAGTTAATTATGAACCTTCTCTATTCTTTGTTGGAGAATGGTGGAAACAACTTTATGGAGAAAGTGAAGGGAAGAACCATCTAGGTATTTTTCCAGCAAGTGCTTCATTCAGTACAGATCTTCATAGTTTAGGACAATATGTTCAAGATGGTGAAAGAATATTATTTGAAACAGTTATTAATGTAGAGTCACCAAGAAGAGAAATGGTTGTTGAAGAAGATGAACTAAATCTTGATGGATTAAACTATTTAGCTGGTAAAACGGTAGATTTTGTTAATAAAAAAGCATTTTTAGGAACATTGATTGCACATACAGATGGAGAAGCGCCTAATATAATTATAAATATACCTAGATTAGACGCATACACATTTGGATATTTAGTTTATTTCTTTGAAAAAGCATGTGCCATTAGTGGATATGTATTAGGAGTTAATCCGTTTAATCAACCAGGAGTTGAAGATTATAAAAAGAATATGTTCGCATTACTAGAAAAACCTGGGTATGAAGAATTAACTAAAGAAATAAAGAAAAAATTATAGAATAAAAGAGTAATTCTTGATAGAATTACTCTTTATTAAGAATTGAAATATTAGAAAGGCAGGAGATTAAATTGAAAAACAAAAAAGTTGTCTTTGCAGAATTGTCCCTGCTTGTAATTACTGTTATTTGGGGACTTGGTTTTCCAATCACTAGGATTGCTATTGATTTTGGATTTGGACCTAGTACAATAATGCTAGGGAGATTTATGATTGCAGCATTATTATTAACTATTGTATATTTTAAGAGGTTGAAGTTTATAGATAAAAAAATAATTCTGTTTGGGATAATTACTGGGGTATTCTTGTTTTTGGGGTTCTATTTTCAGACTGTGGGAAACGTCTACACTACGCCCTCTAAAAATGGTTTTATAACTCAACTAAACATAGTTTTTGTTCCTTTCCTATTTATGTTATTTTTTAGGAAATTAGTTGATGTTTACAATGTTATTGCTGTCTTGATTGCATTAGTTGGTATGTTTGTGTTAAGCTATAATCCAACAGGATTTAGTGGAGTAAATATTGGAGACATATTAACATTTATTTGTGCAATTATGGTTGCCTTTCATATTGTCTCTGCAAGTTATTTTCAAAAGAAATATAACTTCGATCCTGCACTATTTGTTCTGGTAAATATAGTGACTTCATTTGTACTATCTGGTTTGTTATTTGTTTTTACAGAAAGCTTACCTGTTGTTGAAATTAAATTTTACTGGCCAATTCTGTTTCTAGGAGTTTTTAACACAGCATTAGGGTTTTTAGTTCAGAGTTTTGCTTTAAAAATCAGCTTGCCAACAAGAGTAAGTTTAATTGTTGCTTTAGAAAGTATTTTTGCTGCGGTATCTTCATACATAATTTTGAATGAAGAAATGACCTCGGCTATCATATTTGGTGGAGCATTGATTATACTTGGTGTACTAATAAATGAAATAAAACCATTTAGTAAGAAAAAAGAAGTATTATAAGGAGGCATTATGTTAGATTATATAGGTTATGTAGCATCTCTTATCGTTTTAATATCATTATTAATGAGTTCAATAAAAAAATTAAGATGGATAAACTTAGCAGGAGCACTTTTATTCGGTGCATATGGATTTTTTGTGATTAAGAATATTCCAACAGGGTTAATGAACCTTGGGATTGTAATAATTGACGTTTATTATTTGATTAAAATGTATAGTTCTAAAGAATTTTTCAGAGTACTATCAATTAAAAACGATTACGAGTATTTAAACTCATTTATTGAATTTTATGAACAAGATATCAAAAGTTTCACGAATATAGATGAATTAGATATTGAAAATGCAGTTATAAAATTCTATGTTTTAAGGAACATGAATCCAGCAGGGATATTCATTTGTTCTGAGTATGATAAATCAACATTAAATATTGATTTAGATTATGTTATTCCTCAGTTTAGGGATTTTAAAATGGGTGATTATGTTTTCAAGTCTCAAAAAGATTTTATATTAGAGAGTGGATATAATAAATTTGTAGTGTTTTCTGAAAATAAAAAACATATTGAATATGTAAAGAAAATGGGATTTGTTAAAACTGTATTGGAAGATAAAGAAGCTTACATTATGAATATAAAATAAAAGCAACCTATTGGTTGCTTTTTTTATTATCAAAATATCTCAGGTGAATCTTTTTACCGCTTGATTTAGCTTCTAAAGTAGTGACATCATAAAAATTTTCTCCATCAGTTTGTCCAATTTGAGGTGTTGTAAATTTTGCTTTTACATTATTTCCTTTTGCATGGAAAACATACTTTTTGAATTTAATATGATTTCCAGAATAAACAGTAAGGAATATTGGGATTATAAACAATTTACTAATTGTATGAACAACTATAACATCTAGTTCCTCTGTGTTTATATTTGCATATGGAGAAACTTTCATCCCGCCACCAAAATATTTTCCATTGTTCATTGTAATTAAATATGCCTTTTTAAAGTGGTGTTTTTTTCCATCAATTTCAACATCTAAAGGTTCTGGTATATATTTTATCAATGCTCTTAAAGTATTAAGAAAATATCTTAATTTTCCCTGTCTTGGAGATTGTGCGATTAAGTACCCAACATAACCATCTATACCCATACCAGCACCATTCATAAAATAAGTATTAAAGCCATTATCTGTTGAGGCTTGCATGATATACTGTTCTTTCTCATCTTGATCTTTTAAGGTTCTTAAGTAATCATTTCCTGAACCATTTCGCTTTAGATAAATATCTTGTTTGATATCAAAATCATATGTATCATTTACAAATCGATTTATTGTCCCATCCCCACCAAGCAAGATTATATTATCAATTTCCTTCTTTTTTGCCAGGTAGTCCTCAATATCTTTAATTTTAATGATACTTTTTAATCTGAATGGAATGTTATTTTTCTTGTAATAGCGCACTAATTTGTTAGTTTGTATATTAGATTTGCTGTTTTTGGATAAGGGATTATATAAAATTAGGTCCATGTAATCACTCCTTTTAGTTATTATAGCATATATATATTTGTATATATATATTTTAGAGAATATGGTATAATTTTTTATATATAAAAATGATAGGTGATAGTATGAAAAGAGAAATTTTAATAAATAATTTAGATGAAATGAGCGAATTCGCTAAAAATGTCGGAAGCAAAGTCTTTCCTGGCTTTTTATTATGTCTTGAAGGAGATCTTGGCGCAGGTAAAACAACATTTACAAAGTACTTTGGAAAAAGTATGGGAATTGATGACAATATTAATTCCCCAACCTTTACGATTATGAAAATTTACGAAGGTGATTTAGATTTATATCATATGGATGTTTACAGGCTTAATGGTATAGGTGCCGATTATGATTTAGAAGAATACATCTATGCTGATGGTGTTTGTGTCATTGAATGGTATAAAAACATAATAAACAGCTTGCCTACTGAAAAACTTGTAATTGAGATTAGTATAATAGATGAAAATAAAAGATTGTTAAAAATTGAAGGGAGTGGTATTTATGAGCAAATCGTTGAAGAGATTAGTAATTGATTCAGCAACAAAATTTCTTTATGTAGCAGTTTTTGATGATAATAAATGTTTAAGTAAATATTACGCTGAAGGAAATAACGATCATTCTGTTAAACTAATGACAGAAATAGAAAAGTCACTAATAGAAAACAATTTAAAAGTTAAGGACCTTGATGAAATAATTGTTGGAATTGGTCCAGGTTCTTATACTGGTTTAAGGATTGGTGTTGTTGTTGCTAAGATGTTTGGTTGGAACAATAATATTCCTGTTAAAACGATATCAAGTTTAGCCCTCATGGCAAGTAGTGTCAATAGGGATACCGCTATATTAAGCGAAATAGACGCAAGAAGAGGTAATTCGTTCCTTGGACTATTTACTTTAAAAAATGGTGAGCTATACGTAGCTGATGAAGAACAATTAACTAACTTAGAAGAGTATAAAGCAACTATTGAAACTGAGTACGAGGTTGTAAGTATTGGTGAGCCAAATATGGAGATAATACTAAACTCAGATTTACTGACACTAGTTGAAGATATCCACTCTCTTAACCCAAATTACTTAAGACTTACAGAAGCTGAAAGAAATTTAAAATAAATATACTATATTATTCATAATATATTCACATGAATTTTGTATTATAGGGTAAAGGTGGTGAGCTTATGAGTATATTGAGCATCAAGAAACTCCATAAAAGTTATATACATGGAAATAACACCACACATGTATTAAAAGATATTTCATTAAATTTTGAAGAAGGTAGTTTTGTTTCCGTTCTTGGTAGGAGTGGATCTGGAAAAACTACTCTTTTAAACGTCATAAGCACATTACTAGATTTTGAAAAGGGAAATATCATTATCGACGGTAAAGATATTTCAAATATGAAGACAAAACAGATAAACGCAATTAGAAACAATTATATTGGGTTTGTTTTTCAAGAATTCAATCTCGTAAAAGATATGAGCGTTATTGATAATGTAGCAACACCCCTTATACTAAACGGAGTCGGATTTAAAGAAGCAAGGTTAAAGGCGTTCGAAGCTCTTGAAAGAGTTGGATTAGGACAATACGCAAAAGTAAGACCACCTGAATTATCGGGTGGACAACAACAGAGAGTCGCTATAGCTAGGGCTATTGTCAACGATCAGAAAATAATTCTTTGTGATGAACCAACAGGAGCTCTTGATGATTATACAGCTGATGATATATTAAACCTATTAAAAGAATTATCAAAAACTAAAACGATAATTATGGTTACACATGACGAAGAATTTGCAAAAAAATATAGTGATAGAATGATTATTTTGGTCGATGGTAAAGTTGTAAAAGATGATCAGTTATCAGAAGTAATAGTAAAAGAAGAAAAACAAAAGAGTTTAAAGGAAAATACTGCTGGATTCATGAATCTTCTGAAGTATTCATTTTTAAGTATGGATATCGATAAGAAAAAATTTGGTAAAACGTTTAGAACGTTTAGTATATCTTTAACTCTTTTTATTGTAATATCAGTTATAAATCAAAATTTGGATATCTTTTCCGAAAGATATTTACGGTTCTTTATCGATAAAGAAGTTGCAGATCAAAATATAATATTAGACTTTATATACCAGTTTTTAGAACAAAATATTTCTTCTTTAATACAAGGGATACTATATGTTCTTATTGGTTTTTGTATCATGTCATACTTGTTTGTTTTTACTATTAATATAATTAATAAGAAGAAGGAAATAGCTGTATTAAAGGCTTTTGGTGCAAGCCAAGAAGCTATAGCTATACTGTTTATGCTAAGACCAATTAAGTTCACAATTTCAATTTTTAAAGACACATTAATTTACTCATTTATTCTGATATTGCTTGTAAATAATGTAATTGATATCGGTAAATTAATAGTCGCAGATTATTACGGATTTGTACTAAACATCTTCCAAGTTATTTTTGGAGTATTACAAAGTTTATTACTGAATATTGATTCAGAATACATAGATTTTCACATTCATTACTCTCATATAGTTTATTTATTTATTGTTGTTTTAGGATTATTCATGATTGGCTCATTAATCCCTGCGTATAAGATATCACGCAGTAATACGATTAGGATGTTAGCAAAAGAATGATTGAACTTAAGAACCTAACTAAAGTATATGAGACCGTAAACTATAATGTGATTGCCCTTAGTGATATTAACTATAAATTCGACACTGGTGAAGTTGTCGTTCTTTTGGGTCGTAGTGGTAGTGGGAAGAGTACATTATTAAATATCATTGGTGGTTTTGATCGTGATTATGCAGGTAAGTATTCCCTTGGTGAAGAGAATATGAAAGACAAAACCGAAAGAGAAATCGACACAATAAGAAAAAGACGTATTGGATTTGTTTTTCAGCAATATGTTCTTTTAAACAATTTAACTGTATTAGAAAATGTAGAGCTTGCATTGAGAGTAATTGGGGTTATAAATGAAGGTAGTAGAAAAAGAGCTGCATTGCATGCCTTAAAACTTGTTGGATTAAGAGATCATGCTGAAAAATTCCCTTATGAATTATCTGGTGGACAAAAACAGAGAGTAGCTATAGCTAGGGCTTTTGTAAAGAACCCAGATATAATTATTGCTGATGAACCAACTGCAGCATTAGATTCTAGAACAAGTAAGGAAATCCTCGATTTATTAAGAGACTTATGTAGAACAAAATTACTTATTATTGCTACACATAACAAATCAATTGTGCGTGATTATGGTACGAGAATAATAGAATTAAAATCAGGATACACTATAAAAAATGAACTAATAACTGATCGAAGTTTAATTCAAGTTGATGAATTAGATTTGATTATTGATAGAGAAATAACTTCTGATGATGATAAAATTCAAAAGATAATAGATATAGAGAAGAAAGTTTCTGAAGAAAACCAAGAAACAGTGCTTAAAAGTCTTGGAGTAGACCTAAAAAACTTTAGACTTAATAATGAAGATAAATTCGACATAGATGAAGAACATAAAAGAAGATTAATAAAAGAGAGAATGCATAATACTAAACTTAAAACTAGAATTCATCGATTCTTACAAACAAGTGATGACTTTCATGGTAAAAGAAAATATGCCAATAAGTCTTTCTTTAGAAATATCGGATTACATTTATTTAGTAGTTTAATTTTCACAATGTTTTTGATAACAATAGTTTTTGGTTTAAATTTTGTTACTGAAACATTTGGTGGATTTAATGAAAAAGCCATGTATTCAAGAACTATGAAAAATGAGAATGTCATCATTTTTTCTAGTAATGATTTTGTTATGGAAGAATATGAACAGGATTTTTACAATACTCTTGAAACGTCCTTTGTTAGCGACTTCCCTCAAACAGATATTACGAATGCAAGGTTCTTAGATGAGCTTTTGAAGGATCCATATTTTAGATATCAGTATGAACAAGATAAGGTAAAATATATATATTCAGAATTAGAAAAAGCAGGGTTTGAGGATAAAATATCTATTTATTACAATAACTCTAATATCATTTCAAAGACTAGAAACACTAATTTGGTTTTTGAAGAGTTATCATACGTTTATAACAACACAGTTAGTTCACCAATACCATATACTTGGGTAGATTCATTTATGAATATTGAACTTAATGAAAATAAAATATATCAATATGATTTTGTATATAGTGAGAATAATTTTGAAATATTGTCCGCTCATTTATTAGCGGGTAGTCGCTTACCTACTACATCTAGTGAGGTAGTAATCCCTGTAGGATATTTGTTTGAGTTTGAAATATTTACTAATGCAGATTTTAAAGATTCTCATGGAAATGTACTAGAAGTTATACCAAGTGAGATGATTGTAAATAAATTTAACAGTTTACCTGATTCAGAAAAAACAATAACAATATCTAAATCAGTAATTACTTATACTGATGGATTGAATGGGGTTTTGGAATCTCATTCTGTTGATAGTTCTGAATTTACTATAACTGGATTAATTAATTTTGATGGAGATATAAATCCATATTTGGAAATTAGAGAAGATATCCTAGTTGCAAATGACTCGGGGAGACATTTTAGTCTTATTTTTAGTAATAAAGCAACAGACCTTATAAATTTTGAAGTGGTAAATAACACAGCAAACAACGAGTTTTTCAGATCAATTGAATATGCCGAAATTAATTTGGCGGATTATAAAGAATATAGTGTTGGAGACATTATCCAGCGTTTTGAAGAAGAATATATTTTAGAGATTAAAGAATCTATAGCGGCAGACTTTAGTATTTGGATTAATACATTAAATACTGCTTCAAATACAGTGAGCAATTATATTAATGATGATTTAGCTGGAAACAATCCATCTAATGGCTTTATGAATGATTTAGTTGATAATGAGTTGTTTCCTGGTTTAATTTACCAAGATTTACTAGATTATTATATTGCACAACATTTATTAGTTATTAATGATAGAGACGAATTTGTCGAAATATGTTCAACATGTACTTTTGGTTCAAGAGAATTTTACAGTATTTTAGATTCTTCAGTTGGAGCATACAACATTATTGTCAATAATGCAGAATATAGCGATATGTTAGTTAATTATGGAGACTCATCAAGATTGACTTATCAAGAAAGTACAAATCGTATCATCTATGAGTACTATGGGCACTTACTAAACAATCAATTTTATGCAAGTTCTAACGATGAGTATTATGATTTCAATATTGTAAGTAGTTTTGAACAGGAAAAGACAGGAGTTTTATCGCTTCTTAATGCTGTAGTACCAGTACAACTCGCTGAATTTATCCCTTTCTTTAGCAATTTCCAGCGATCTATAGCAAATTTAGAAGAAAATCCCAGATTCATCACATTTATGGAAAATACAAATCTCGATTTATTGATTAGTAGTATAAGTACTAATGCTGTAAGAAGCGTAATATTAGTAATTCTATATGTGTTAATTTATATGGTTCTATTATTTTCAACGATATTCCTCAGTATAGTACTGGTTAACTTGTATGGAAATATATATGAATCTGCGACAAGAAAAAGAATTAAGGAATTGGCTTCACTGCGAGTTTTAGGAACTAGCTATGATGATATTAAGGATATGATTACGATTGAAAATAGAAGGGTAGCAATATTTAGTTACTTAAGTTTTATTTTAATTCTCCAACTATTAAGCAAATTATCATCCTTTACATCAGCACCAATAAAGCACTATTTCATGCCACTTTTAGGGTTGTTCTTTGACTTTAATTTATATGATGTATTTGTAATAAACTACATGGTTGTTGGTTTTGTTTCAATCATCTTCTATTTCTTAGTTTATAGATACATTATTAGAAGAGTTTCTACTAAGAAACTGCTAAATATAGACACTATTCAAGCAATAAGGGATGGTGATAATTTATGATTGAAGTAAGAGGATTAACTAAGATATACCCAACAAAAGAGATGAATTTTATAGCACTAAAAGATGTTACTTTAAAATTCCAACCAGGAGAGTTTATTGCTGTTCTTGGAGAAAGTGGAAGTGGAAAAACTACTTTCTTAAATATGATAAGTGGAGTAGATGTTAAAACTAGTGGTAAAATTCTCTTCAATGAACTTGATGTTGATAAATTTAACGATTCAAAATGGAGAGAAATAAGAAATCAAGAAATTGGATTTATATTCCAAAGGTTTAATCTTATTGATCATTTAACTGTAATGGAGAATGTAGTATTACCATTAATCCTTACAGGGAGCGATAATATAATAGCAAGAGGCATTGCTAGAAGAATATTAAAAGAGGTAGAACTCGACGGTACTGAAGATAAATTAGCAAGTGAATTATCTGGAGGACAAAGACAAAGAGTAGCGATTGCTAGAACAATAATCATTAATCCTACAATTATCTTAGCTGATGAACCATCTGGGGCACTTGATAGTTCAACTGCACTTGAGATTATGAGTTTATTACAAAGGTTTGCACCGGGAAGGATTATTATCATGGTTACACATGATGAGGATCTTGCATTCGACAATGCTACAAGAGTAGTAAGATTGCATGATGGTGAAGTAATAAGTGATGAAGTAATTAGAGAAAAAAATAGCGATAAAAGAGAGACTACTGATGATCTTTTAACATATGAAACAAAAGTAACTAGAAGATTAAAGAAACGCTTAATTAAGCAATATCCCGAGATAGAAGAGTCATTAGTTATCGGAGAAAAGTGCAATGTACCCTTAGAAAGAAAGTATGTTTCTAACAATCCTGTATTTACTAGAATGATTGCTAGGGAAAACTTCAAACAAAAGATTAAAATAAACAGCAGAATACTCTGGAGTTTTGTAATAAGTATTAGCTTATTATTGCTTGTTAATATTGTAATGAAAAATATAAGTTCTTATAACTTCAATTTGTTTGAAGTAAATAATAACTATGTTCAATTTATTGCAACAGATTATGATGATATCGACCAAACTATAAGTGATTTAAGGGCGAATCCTGATATTGATGAAGCTGGAGTATTTTATGAGCATTATGTTCAAGAAATGTATTTAGTTAAAGAATCCAATCTTTACGAAATTACATCAAGTGTACTCGCAGTGAATAAAGGAGTATTTAGTCCTAAGATGATTTCATTACCAGAAAAAGAAAAGAACTTTTACTTAAGTGATCAAATAATTGCAGGTTCTTATCCTGACGAACCAGGGGAAATCGTTGTAAGTAGCGAATTTATCCTTTCAAGGTTTTTTGGAGTAAGCTTACTTGAAAAGAATAATACTGGTGTATTACCAGTTTCAAACTTAGATCATTTAATTGGATACGAACTCTACGTTTGTGGTGAAACAATTATCGTAGATCGAGACATTGTATCAACGGATGTTGCCGATAATTGCTTCTCATTCACCGTTACAGGGATTTTAAATAGTTACTATGATGGAATTAACTATACAGGGCATATATTCGTTAGAAACGATGATTTCGATGCTTATATCTATGATTTAGAGTTTGAAAAGAACTTTACAAGAGTTAGTGAATATTATGATGAATCAATAGCGTTTTACTTAAAAGATGTTGAAAAAGACTTTAGCATTAGTTCTTTAGAAGATTCTTTATCAATAAGTATTGAAAATGAGCAACTAAGAGAATATAACGAAACAATGATATTAGAAAATATACTATATTATGTGTATTTAATAATATTCATTAGTTTAATCGTTATAAGTGGAACAATCGATATAAACATAGTGGCTAGTAGTGTTAAGTCCAGAATTAAAGAAATAGGTATTTACTCTTGTATTGGAGTAAGTAAGAAAAGTATAAGAAACTTATTTATATTCGAAACTCTAGAGATAGCCATCAGAATTCTAATAATAAACACTTTCATTTATGCAATAATTGCTGGTGGATTTAAGTTGTTATATAAATCAATTGTTGTTGATTTAACTGGATTTGAACCATTGTTTGGAGTTAATGAAACATTAAGTTATCAAATTCCATTCGCATTTTATGTATTATTAAGTGCAGTAGCATTCTTGTTTATAAGTGTGTTAATCCCTTCATTCAGGGCTGCGAACATGAGGGCAATAGATGCTTTAAGAAGTGAGTGATTTATATGAGTCGCGGAGACATTATTTTAAGACTAGTAGATGTCGAAAGAATCTACGAAACTAAAGAAGGAAGAAAAATTGTAGCACTTAATAAAGTGACTACGTCCTTTAAGCGCGGCGAATTTATAGCAGTAGTTGGTAAAAGTGGTAGTGGGAAAAGTACATTAATTAATATTCTTGGTGGACTTGACACTCCAGATTCTGGGGATTACTACTTAGAAGGTAATAATATTTCAAAGATTAACGAAGGCCACTGGGATGCCATTAGAAACGATAAAATTGGGTTTATTTTTCAAGAATATCACCTAATTGAATACTTAAGTGTTTATAAAAATGTTGAGATTGCACTTAAGTACCAAGCTGATACAACTAAAAAGACCAGAGACGCTAAGGTAAGGGATATCCTTACAAGAGTAGGGCTTATAGATCATATAAAAAAACTGCCAAATCAATTAAGTGGTGGACAAAGACAAAGAGTCGCAATTGCTCGAGCTCTTGTAAAAGACCCAGATATCATTTTAGCGGATGAACCAACAGGTGCGCTTGATCATAAGACAAGTGAAAATGTTATAGAGTTAATTAAAGGTTTAAGTAAAGAGAGACTTGTTATTGTAGTTACTCATGATAAAGGAATTGCAAATAATCATGCTACTAGAATTCTTGAATTAACAGAAGGTAGGTTCACAAGTGATTTAATTAAAGAAGAAATTGAACAAACCTACCAAAACACATATAAAAAAACAAAACCAACAAACATGAAATTCATCGATAAGTTTGGTTTAACTTTTAGTAAGATTAAATCGCAATTATTAAGAACGTTCTTTACAGCACTATCATTGGCTTTAGCATTTAGTTTTACTATATTATTTAATGGTGTAGAACGAGGAGTAAGAGATTCATATGATGCTTATTTTGAAGCGCTAAATAAGGCAAATGGGTATGCTTTTAGTTTAGTACCAGACAATGAGATTGTTGGATTAACTGATTTTGGTGATGCAGCCCAAGATGTCACAGATTCCTTTAATGCATACTTAGATGAAAATAGCGAAGTTCTCGTTGGAAACAGCGATGATGTTGCATATTCATTTGTGAGTGGTGGAGTTGAACATGTTCTTGATGAAAACACAAGACCAGATCCACTTTCAGAATATAAACTTAGATTGATTGATATAAATAACACTTTTAAATATAGTTATGAGGATTTATTTATAGCCGATAGTCATTATCCATATGAAGCAGATGAAATGGCTGTGACAACAAAATTCTACAGAGATTATTTGATGCTTGATGATGGAATTATTAACCTTGGAGAGTACATAGATACTAGAATAGAAATACCAATTTATAATTTCGACACAAAATTAGGAATTTATAATATTGAAGAATACTTAAATACACTTATAGAACTGGAAGATGGCTCTATAGTGCCTGAAGACCCATTAATAAATTATACTATTCCACCATTAAAAGTAAGGTATCTTAACATAAATATCCCTGATTATTGTTATAATTATGATGAAATTAATGAATTTTATCAAGACAGATGTGACGAAGTAATTGAGGATGAAAAGTATAGCAGATATTTTAATTCAATTGAGGAATATCAGCAATATATTGACGAGTTTAAAGAACAGGTAAACAAAATAGATCCTGAATATTTCGATATATTATACCGATCATCAGCAATCTATTATTTAGTTGATGAAAAAGAAGCAACAGGATATGTTCATCCTTCAGGACAACAGTACGTTGAAAGAGTCTACAGAGCAGCTTATAATGCTGCTACAAGCAGCGGACTAACTTACTTTAAAGAAGGTATATTCAAGGAATTAAGTGAAACAAAAACAATGATTATCACAGCTATTATTGAGAATGACAATGAATCAATTATATATATGGGAAATACTACTTATGATTCTTTGTTTAAAACAAGTACTACAGTAAGCAATGTAAAAGGATATTACTCAATAAATCTAGATGGTGGTATAAATAGAGAAATAACGCCATTTGATGTAGCTATTACTTCTTTTGCAAACCCTCTTGAAGGTGTAAAATCAGAGTATAAAGAAGACTATTCAATAATTAGAAAAGAGTTTATTGAGGCAGGAGAAACTTGTTCAATTTATGATCTTGATAATGTAATAAACAAAAATACTGAATTTGACAAAGTTGAATTACTCGGTGACGTATTTACAATAACTGATTATTCAAGTTGCAAGGTAAATACAGAAAGCTATCATTATTTAAACAGTATAAGATTGTTATTTGGAGTATTCTTTAATGTATTGATGATCATAAGTATTTTATTCTTCCATATTTTATTACAAGTAATTCTTGGTGAAAGAATTTCTGAAATAGGTATCTATAGAAGTGTAGGATCTACTAGTAAAGACATTAAAGTACTATTCTTCATTGAAATAATATTTGAAATTGTTCTAGCAACTATCATGAGTATTTTCATGATATATTTTGCCAACAACCTAATAAATAGTGTCTTCAGTAGTGCTATAAATCAAGGTAGTGGAGTTATTAACTTTGCAGGAATGAAACTAGCAATGGGTGATAGTAGTGAAATAACAAATATTAGTTTCTTCAATCTTGCATTCTATGTAGTTATTGTATTTGTAATCTTAGGTTTCCTAAGTAATCGAAGCGTAAGCAAACTTGCAAATACTAAACCAATTGATATTTTAAGAGAGGTGGATTAAATGAAAACATATAAAAGAATAGTTATCCTTTTCGTGCTTCTTCCACTTTCAATTTATATTACAAGTTGTAGTAAAAGCGCTGAAAATGAACACTTACCAGAATATTGTAGAACATATTCTACTTTCATGGAAACAGCTTCACCAGATATTTATGAATTGGTTGACGGGATAAATCGTCACGATTATTTGAATGCAATTTCTGAAATCGAACTAGATTTTGAAGTTGATGAACCGGGTAGAGAAATTGATTTAGACGGAATTCAATGTTTTCAAAATCTAACATCTTTATCATTAACAGGAGTTAGTTTTAAAGATATAAGTGAGATTAGTGCATTAAAAAATATACAAGAAATAACGTTGGTTAATACCAGTGTTGTTAGTGTTTCGAGTTTTAAAAACCTTAGTAAAGTAAAATCTCTTACAATAACAAACACAAAAACATTACAAAGTGTTAAAGGTGTTGGAGAAATGACAAAACTAACTAAACTCGAATTGGTTGGAAACGGAATAGTTGATATTGATGAATTAAGTAATTTAACGAATCTTATCTCATTAGATTTAAGTGATAATGAAATGACATATTTCCCAAGTATAAGTGGTCTCGATAGCCTGGAAACACTTAATCTAAGCGGAAATAAAATATCAGCATTTGGATCTGATTTGTCTGGGTTAGCTAATGTTTCGTACCTCGATTTAAGTAATAATAAGATAAGTAATTTAAGTAGCTTTGGTGAATTAAGTAACCTAATATACCTTGATTTAAGTAATAATCTATTAGGATATAGTGGGTCTTCACCAGATTTTTCATCATTAACTTCGGCTTTAGGATTATTGACTTTACACTTAAACGATAACAATTTATCAGATATATCGGGATTAGGAAGTGCAAACATACCTAACCTAATAACCTTATCATTACATAACAACGCTATTTCAGATATTTCTCCAATAGCAACATATAATAAATTAGAAGAATTAACACTAAATGATAATGAGTTAATTAACATTGATAATTTATCAGGTATGGAAGAACTGACATATATAGATTTATCAAATAATAATATAACTTCATTTGGTGGATTAACTAATCTTTCTGGACTAGTTAGTATTAACCTATTTAACAACAATATATCAGTAATACCGCTCATTAAAGATGATTTACCAAATCTAAAATTACTTGACTTAAGTTATAATTCTTTAACTGATACTAGCGGAGTTGAAGGTCATTTAGCACTTACTTCTTTGAATATTAGTAATAATGGATTAACAGAACTAACAGGAATAAAAGATATTCCATATTTATTTGAATTAACTTTAGTTGATGATATTCCTGTGGCTTGTACAAACGATGTTTTACCTACAGATTTTGACTGTATACCAGTTTTACCTCTTACCCCTAATAGAATTACTAAAATTGACAATTCCTTTGATACACTGCCAAGTTTAACGGATTTAGTGCAACCTAATGGTACATTTAACTTTGAAATAATTGAATTTGGAAATTCATTGGAGATTTTAGGATCATTTAATGACATTAGTGGATTAAGTTTGATTCAATTTGAAAATCTTAACATAACACATATTGATGAGTTTTCATTTACAGGTGAGAGTATAAGATATTTACTTCTTTCTGGAAATACATTTACAGAAGTAGATTTTGCAAAAGGAATGCCTAACTTAATACAAATAGATATTTCTGGAAGTAATGTTACAAACCTTTCAATATTTAATGGAACTAATGATAATGATTTTAATAACCTACAAACTGTACTAGCTACTAATATAAGTTCAAATGTTGTTCTTGATGGTGCGTTTATCAACATGCCATTCATCTCAATTATTGATTTGACTAATACAAATATTATAAGTATAAATAATAGCTTTAATCAATTAAATCAATTAACGGGATTTGGCTACACTGGGACAAATTTAGAGATTATTGTAAACTCGTTTAATGGTCTATTTAATGAGACAATATTACTTGGAAATGTAGAACATGATTTGATATTTACTGATGGAAAACTAGGAATCATTCAAGATAGTTTTAATGATTCTACATTTGGTTATGTTCTGTTTAGTGGACAAGAATCGTTAGAACTTAATACCGAGATATCGAATTCATTTAACGCAACTACAATGGAGAATATAGCAACATTCTTAGATTCTAATTTCAAAACGATATCAAATAGCTTCAACTTTATTACAGCGCAAAGTCTTAATTTCAGTAATTCTGAGGTTGAAACAGTAACTATGTCCTTTGACGAAGCCGTTATTGCTGAACATCTAAGCTTAGCATTTAATAATATAACAACACTAACTGATTTAAGTACAATGTCTGTAATGACACTGCTTCTTAATAATAATCAACTTACATCAGTGAGTTCTATTCAAAATATTTCAAATCTAGAAACTCTAGATATTTCAAATCAGTTAGATGATTTACTAGTTCCAACTTTACTAAGTATTGATGGAATAAATGACATACCAACTCTTACAACAATATTTACCGACGGACTGGAGATAGCTTCAATAGACGGTTTAAGGAATTTAGGTATTACAGAATTTGATTACCAATCAGATGAACATAATGATGTTTTAATTACATCAATATCAGCTACTTCTTTTACTGGTTCACCTATTGAGGATCTTAATTTGGAAGGGCATGTTTTAACAAATGTAGATTTTCTAGATAACATGACATCTCTTATCGACTTAACTATCTTCACAGATGTATCGGATTTGTCATATTTAACCGATTCTGTATATAAAGATACACTACAATACCTTTATCTTGGTACACCAAATAACATCATTGATTTTAGCCCAGTTAATGGATATTCCGTACTTGATACTTTCGCATTTGGAAGTACAATGACAAATGAAATTAACAATTTGGATAATTTACCAAGTGCTACAAATATAAGTTTTCTTATACCAGCACTTATAACAAATATAACTAATAGTTTCAATACAATGGATAGTATGAATGTATCTGATGACATATTAATCAATTTTCCATCATTATTAAGTGTTTCAAATAGCTTCGATATGATTACATCGAGCTCATTTGCACTTAGTGGTGAACTTGTTGTTGTTAATTCATTTAACAATGCACAAGGAGTAGTAATTACTGCTGGAACTGAGACGAATCCACGAATAGATTCACTAAGTTTTGACTCATTAGAAGTATTGATATTAAATGATTCCTCATATCTAGATTACTCTTATCTAAGCGATTATCCGGTTCTAGAATTTGTTGAATTAAATAATATTGGAAGTAATAATCTAAATAATATAAGTAGCACCAGCATCATTGATTTTATAGTAAACAATCCTTCAATATTAATTGATAATATATCAGTTGATTTGGGAATGGGATCAACTTTAACGGTTAATGCATTACTTACAAATGCAAGTATCAATACAAATAGTGAAACAGTTGTAATTAACTCGGCATTTGATGTTGTAATTAACTCTACTAATAGTAATTTAGATCTTCAAGGGAGTTCAAGCAACTTAATAATTAATGGCAGCACCCTTAATTCCTTGGATATTAGATACCTAAACATAGTAAATAACATTACTGTTAATGCTGATAATTTAGGGACAATGAGATCAGTTGTTACTGCCTTACCAAATGCACTGGTAATCGCTATAAATAGCAATATTAGCACACAAGATATAACTGGATATTCATCCATATT
>Ga0102811_1000159_pt1 | contig 34298 bp, 29 predicted proteins | sample ColrivemetaGS705_FD_84507 | JGI IMG/M metagenome (GOLD analysis project Ga0102811, IMG submission 84507) | Estuarine microbial communities from the Columbia River estuary - Flood tide ETM metaG S.705 | ecosystem: Environmental > Aquatic > Marine > Intertidal zone > Estuary | place: USA: Columbia... | reverse complement strand
GGAGTTTAGTAAAAACACTTTTGAACCAGAAAAATATAAAGAAGCTTTAAACGGCTATAATGTTAAATTAGAACTATAAAAAAAGCGGCTATTAGACTGAACCCAAAAGTTTAGACAAATTTAAAATTAATTTTGATAATGATGAGCTCGATATTTTATCGGGCTCATTTTGTTTAAATTTGATTTAATTCTTTCGTTATTGTAATAGATGATATACTCTTTAATTGATAGTGGCGTGATGCGATTCCTCCTTTGTTGGAATGACAAAATTGGGGTTGTGATGCGATTCCTGGCTTTTTATTTTTTGTTAAAAAAAAGGAAGTTTCCAATACTAAATAATCTAAAATAATAGTATATTTACGCTTGTAACTAGCTTATTATATGTTTAATAACTCTTTGCTATACAAAGTTTAAAAAGTATAAGAACTATATCTTTAATTGAATTGATGGCTATTTTTACAACAACTGATATATAGCTTTCAACAAAAATATACCCATATTTCAACTTTTTCCCATATAGCAATCAAAAAAAACATAGCCATCTTTTATATAATTGCTATGCATCATTTCATCTAACTTCCTTATTAAAAACAAAAAAGTAACCGTATACTTTCATTTTACTTGTATATTAAATTTATTTGTCCATTACGCCTCATATTCGACTTTTCTTTCCATAAAAACACCCCCAAATAGTGTCTAATTTTTTGGGGGCAGTGCATTTAGCTCCTTTTTTATTTAAAAAATAGACTTTTCGTCAACCTGAACTTAATTCAGAATGAGGTATTTTAGTGCCTTTTAAATGCGTTTTTTTCTCTTAAAAAGTGTTGATTGCTTTTTTAATTCTAATGATAGTTTCTTCTTTGCCAATCATTTCAGCAATGTCAAATAGGTGAGGGCCTTTCATGGCGCCAACCAAACTCAATCTAAAAGGTTGCATTACTTTTCCAAAACCTATTTCTTTTGAAGTAATCCATTCTTTTACAATGGTTTCTATATTTATTGAATTAAAATCATCAACAGATTCTAAAATAGAAATAAGTGTTTGCATTAAGGAAGAAGTATCCTCTTTCCAGTTTTTTGAAACTGCTTTTTCATCATAAACTGTTGGAGATTGAAAAAAGTAATCACTTAATTCCCAAAAATCATTTACAAAAGTTGCACGTTCTTTAATAGATGAAACTACTTTAGTAACGTAGGTTTTATCTTTTGAAATTCCTTTTTCTTTTAAAATTTCTACAAATAATTCAGCCAACTCTTCATCAGATTTTAGCATCATATATTGTTGATTGAACCAATTTGTTTTATCAGGACTAAATTTAGCACCACTTTTACTAACACGTTCTAAAGTAAATGCTTCACTTAATTCTTGTAATGTAAAAATTTCTTTTTCTGTTCCAGGGTTCCATCCTAATAAAGCCAACATATTTATAAATGCATCAGCAAAATACCCATCTTCTCTATAACCTCTTGAAATTTCGTTTGTTTCTTCATTTCTATATTCCAATGGAAACACTGGAAATCCTAATTTATCACCATCACGTTTGCTTAATTTTCCTTTTCCAACAGGTTTCAAAATTAATGGTAAATGTGCAAATTCAGGAGCTTCCCATCCAAAAGCTTCATATAAAGCAATATGCAATGGAACTGATGGCAACCATTCTTCACCTCTTATTACATGTGTAATTTCCATTAAATGGTCATCAACAATATTGGCTAAATGGTACGTTGGCATACCATCACTTTTAAACAAAATTTTATCGTCTAAAATCTCACGTTTAAAAGTTACTTCACCTCTAATTAAATCGGTTGTAGAAATTGTTTCTTTTTCACCTTCAATTTCAGGTTCATACATTTTAAAACGAACCACGAATTTTTCACCGTTTGCAAGACGTTGATCAACTTCTTCTTTACTTAAAGAAATAGAATTGGTTAATTTTGATCTATTGTGCCAATTATAAATAAAGGTTTTTCCTTTTGCTTCGTGATCTTCCCTATGAAAATCAAGTTCCTCTGCAGTATCAAATGCATAATAAGCCTTACCTATAGATATTAACTCTTCAGCATATTTTTTGTAAATTTCTTTACGTTCTGATTGTCGATAAGGACCAAATTTTTCATTTTTATTTGGGCCTTCATCAAAAGGAATATTACACCAATTTAGAGCATCAATAATATATTTCTCAGCGTTTTCTACATATCTGGTTTGATCAGTATCTTCAATTCTTAAAATAAAAGTACCATTGTGTTTTTTTGCAAATAAATAGTTAAAAAGGGCGGTTCTAACTCCACCAATATGTAATGGTCCTGTTGGGCTAGGAGCAAAACGTACTCTTACATTGTTCATTTTTATTATGTTTTAGAGCACAAAGATAATTTATCAAAGTAAATAGGCATATTTTATTGCAAAAAAAAGGCTGCTGAATAGCAACCTTTTAAAAATCTGCCCAATTATAGATTTTTGTACCCTTTAAATAAATAAAGAATAAGTTTAAAATGAAAAGGGGACGCTTTCAATTTAATCAATTATTTAGTTTATTATTTTCAATTTTAAGTGTGGGTTTTGAATTTTCAATAACTTTATTTAAAAAGTAAAAATTTAAACTAACCACAAAAAACACGCATAGACAAACAATAATAAATTTTAAGTTTTTTGATTCTGGCACTTTTTTTAGTATCATTTTTAGTAAAAAATTCAATACTTCAAAAATACAACTGGATATAGAAATAAGTTAGGGAAAACCACCTTTTTTTAAGGGGATTTTTCCCCTTAAAGTATTTTTTAAAAAACTCAAATGAAAAGTTTAACTTTATCCAAATATTTATAATTTTAAAGGAATGAGTAAAATTAATTTTAAAGAAGCTCAAGAATTAAATCAAAATTTTATTAAAACACGCTCTAAAGCACTTGATAAAATTGTAGAAATTGAAACTGGAAAACCAAAACAAAAAGATGCAATTTCTAGTTGGTTTTCTTTAGCTGAATTGAAAGAATATATTGCTTATGTTGAAGAGCAAGGTAAACTTAAAAATGTTGATGTAAATGGTTTACGAGTTTATTTTGGAGCCTATGCTAGTTTTGAAAATGATGTTTCTAAAAAAGATTTATCAACCGTATTTTTTGTGCCAACGCAAGCTAAAATTAAATCTGAAGAAGATGGTGGCGGCGATAATTCTGATATTACTGATATTGATGGATTGAATAGAGGAGTTCTTGGATTTCCACCGTCTGCAACATACCCACAATAGTTTGGAGTATTTTTTTCTTGTTTTTCCAATACTTTATTTAACTGTAATTTGTTTTGGAATAATTAATTACAATAAAATTAGAGGTAGTTTGTATTTAAAACTATTTTTAATCTTTATCACGTATTCTTTAATTACTGAAATTTTAGGATACATTTTTGGCGTTATTTTTAAAAGAAATAGTTTTTTTATCTATAATACCTGGAATTTTATAAATAACTATTTCTTTTTCTTTTTCTTTCTTGGAATACTGGGTAATGGGTTAAAAAAGCAGTTGTTAAAATTCTTAATTTTGAGTTATACCGTTTTAAGTATTATTGATCTGTTATTTTTTACAAGTTTTGTTGAAAACAGTATGAATGTTAATATTATAATTGGAAGTATTATAATTGTAATTGCTGTTTTAATGTATTTAACCAATTTATTAGAAAATGATACTATTTTATATTTTAAAAACTCTATGTTTTTTTGGATAAGTTTAGGTGTATTGTTATTTAATATTGGTTTTGTTCCTGTTTTTGTAGTTGCGGAATTTATTGAATATAAAGGAGCTTATAGATATATATCATTTGCATTAAATATATTAATGAACTTAATATTTATTATAGGTTTTATAGTAAGTAAAAAGGAATATAATTTCCAGAATATTAAATAATTAATTTAGGAGTTGTTTTATGGTTCAAATTAGTTTAATTGAAAATTAACGATAAAAAATGGTACCGACTTATATTATAACAATAATTTACGCGATTACTTTTTTAATTGGAATTATCAATTTTAAAAAGGTTATAAATAATAATTCTATCTATTTTTTTGTCATAGTTTTATTGGGTTTTTTGGTAGAATTACAAGGAACTTTATCTCAATATGTTTTTGAGCACAACTCCAGAGTTGGTTATAATTTGTATAAAATTGCTAGTTTACTACTGTATTTTTTATTTTTTTATAAATACATCATTAATCAGTTTAAAAAAAGGTTAGTGGCTTTAATTGCAGTTATTTTTATTGTTTTCAGCATTTATCATTATATATTTATACATCAAACTATTTTATTGTTTAATATGTCCGTTTCATTAGCTGGTGCGTTTTGTTTAATTGGAATTATATTAGTTTATTTAGCCGATGTGCTTAATAGTAATAAAATTTTAAAACTTCAGTTTGTTTTACCTTTTTGGGTAGCCATTGGAAATATGTTCTTTTTTATTGGATACTTAACTGTTTTTGCACTAGCAAAAAAATTAGGTTTTTATTATATGTATAGTTTTATAGTTTTAACTTTAAATATTATTATGAACTGTATTTTTATTATTGGTTTTCTAAAGTCAAAAAAAGAATTTAATGAATAATTTACAAGAGATTGATATTCTTATTGTTATAACTACTATTATAGTTTTAATTTTGTGTTTTACAGTTGTAATTTTCTTTTTATATTTTCAGAAAAAAAAGATTGCTTTTATACTATCTGAAAGAGAAACCATACAGCGGTTTGAGGAAGAAATTACTAAATCTAAAATGGAAATTCAAGAACAGGCGCTTCAAAATATAAGTTGGGAAATTCATGACAATGTTGGGCAATTACTTTCTGTAGCAAAAATGCAGTTGAATATGATACAATACACATTGCCAGAAGAACAGCAAGCAGGAATTCAAGAAACTGGTGATATTATTGGTAAAAGTTTACAGGATCTTAGAGGTTTAGCTAAATCTTTAAATTCGGAATCTATTAAAAATAATGGATTAATAGATTCTTTAATGCTTGAAATTGAGCGATATAACCGTTTGAAAGTAATTGAAGCTTCAATAAATATTGTGAACGATCAGTATCATTTATCCAACGAAAAAGAAATTATTTTGTTCAGAATTTTACAGGAATTTTGCAATAATTCTTTAAAATATTCACAAGCTAAAAATTTAAATATTACAGTAACTTTTAATTTTGACAAATTAGAAATTACAGCTGAAGACAATGGAATTGGTTTTGATGTGAATGATATTGAAAACCATACAGGAATTGGTTTGTTAAATATGAAAAGTAGAGGTAATTTAATTGGCGCCCAAATTGATTTAGTTTCCTCTATAGATGAAGGAACTAAATTGTACATTAGCTGCCCAAAATAAAAATTGAAAATGAAAAAAATTGATATAATAATTGTTGACGATCATTTGCTTTTTTCACAAGCATTAAATGGTTTAGTTTCAAACTATGAAGAGTTTAATGTTATAAAAGTGCTAAATAATGGGAAAGAGTTAATTGATTTTTTTTCAACTGATAATGCACATCCCGATATTATTTTAATGGATATAAAAATGCCACAAATGAATGGTATTGAAACTACCAAGTGGTTAAAAATTAATTATCCTAAAATAAAGGTTTTAGCTTTATCAATGGAATGCGATGAAGTAACTATTTTACAAATGTTAAGAGCTGGAGCAAATGGATATTTATTAAAAGATATTCATCCTTCAATTTTACATCATGCACTTCTGGAAGTCAATTCAAATGGATTTTATTATACTGAAAATGTTACCAATACATTGCTTAATTCTACAAATATTAAAGAAAGAAAAAGTGGTATATTTCTTAAAGAACGTGAATTAGAGTTTTTAAAACTAACTTGTTCTGAAATGACGTATAAAGAAATTGCCAGTGTTATGTGTTTAAGCCCTAAAACAGTCGAAAATTATAGAGAATCTTTGTTTGAAAAAGTGAACGCTAAAACAAGAATTGGACTTGTTTTATATGCTATAAAAGAAAAAATTGTAATACTGTAATTTAAAATTCGTTAATTTTAACAACTAATAGTTAATATTGCGAATTGAATAACTTAGAAAACATACAAGTTAAACTTCACCAGTTTATAAGAAAATTTTATATAAATGAGCTTATAAAAGGGTTATTGTTGTTTTTTACAATTGGATTGCTGTATTTTATTTTTACACTTTTAATTGAACATTTTTTATGGTTAAAACCAGTTGCTAGAACCTTATTATTTTGGCTTTTTATTATAGTTGAATGCACTCTCTTAATTTTTTATATTTTAATTCCAATTTTTAAAATTGGCGGTTTTAAAAATGGGATTTCAGAGTTTGAAGCCTCAGATATTATTGGGAAATATTTTCCTGAAGTTAGTGATAAGTTGTTGAATATGTTGCAGTTAAAACAAATTCAACAAAATTCAGAGCTTATTGAAGCAAGTATAGAACAAAAATCTAAAGAACTACAAGGAATTTCGTTTGTACGAGCTATTGACTTCACTAAAAACAAAAAATATATTAAGTATGCAATTATTCCAGTTTTTGTTTGGTTGTTGGTGTATATAACTGGAAACAGTATTATTTTTAATGATAGCTTTTCAAGAATTGTTCATTATAAAACACAATATGAACCACCAGCTCCTTTTTCTTTTCAAATAATAAACGATAATTTAAATGCTATTGAAGGAAAGCCATTCCTTTTAAAAGTCGAAGTGATTGGAAATATTATTCCTGATGATGCTAAAATTTATTTCTCAAATGAAAATTATTATTTAGAAAAAAAAGGCTTTGGTTTCTTTGAGTATAATTTCACTAATTTAAATTCACCTCTTAAATTTTACATTGAAGCTAATGGTGTTAGATCAAAAGATTATGAAATTAATGTAATTGCTACACCCGTAATTACCAACCTTAAAATGATATTAAAATATCCTGAATATACTGGTAAAAAAAATGAAGTAATTCAAAATACTGGAAATGCTATAATACCAGCTGGGACTACAGTTTTTTGGCATATTGAAACCAATAAAACCAATGTTATTAACTTTAAGTCTATAAATGAAGTTAATAGTTTTACCCAAAACTCTAAAGATTTATTTAGTTATTCAAAACAAATAAATGAATCTATTAACTATAAAATTGCAACTTCAAATTCTAAGTTAAAAAACTATGAGTCTTTAAATTTTGATTTGGAGGTTATTAGAGACGAGTTTCCTAAAATTGTTGTACAGTCTAATATTGATTCAATTGCTCGTGGTCCAGTTTATTTTATTGGGCAGTTAAGTGATGATTATTGCGTTAATAAACTTCAACTTGTATATTACAATAAAAATAATCCAAAACAATCTAAAACGCATTTAATAGAAGTTTCTAAATCTTCATTTACAGATTTTTATTATATTTTTCCGAATGACATTGAAATTGAAGAAGGTATTGAATATGAACTATTTTTTGAAGTTTTTGATAATGATGCTGTTAATGGAAGCAAAAGAACCAAAAGTAAAACTTTCAGCTATTATGTTAAAACTAATGAAGAACTGAATAATGAATTACTTAAAGAACAAAACGAATCAATAAATACTTTTTCAAAAGATTTAGAAAGAAAGAAAAATCAAGATAAGAGTTTAAAAAAATTTAGTGAAGAATTACAAAGAAAAGCTGATATAAATTGGAATGATTCTAAGAAATTAGAAGAATTTTTAAATAGGCAAATGCAGTACGAAAATATGTTTAAGGAAAATACGAAACAACTTGAAAACAATTTGAATGAACAGCCAAAAATTAAATCTTTAAAAGAAAAAAAGGAAGAACTTCAAAAAAGAATTGAGGAAGTTAACAAAATGACTGAGCAGGAAAAAATGTTGGAAGAACTTAAACAGCTTTCTGAAAAGTTAGAAAAAGAAGATTTGGTTCAAAAATTAAAGGAACTTACAAAGAAAAACAAACAAAATGAACAAAGTTTAGAACGTATTCTAGAGTTGACTAAGCGATTTTACGTTGAGCAAAAAATGAATCAGATAAGTCAAAAATTAGATAAGTTAGCAACCAAAGAAGAACAATTATCAAAAGAAACTAACGAGGAGAATACTTCAAAAAAACAAGACGAAATTAATAAAGAATTTAACGAAATTAATAAAGATTTTAATGAGCTAAATAAACAGAATATTGATTTAAAACGCCCAATGAAATTGCCAGAAAGTTCCCAAGAAAGAAAAGAAATTGATTCGGAATTAAACAAAGCGCTTGATGATTTGAAAAGTAAAGATCAAGAAGGTGCTAAAAAGAGTCAAAAATCTGCTGCCAAAAAGATGAAAACTTTAAGTAAAGAAATGGAACAATCTATGGAAGATATGGAAGGTGAGTCTATTGATGAGAACATTGATGATTTACGAAAAATTGTTGAGAATTTAATTGAGTTTTCTTTTAAGCAAGAAACTTTGATGAATAAATTTTCTGCTATAAATAATAATCATCCTAATTTTCCAAAAAATCTTAAACAGCAACAAATATTAAAAGAATATTTTGAGCATATTGATGATAGTTTGTATGTGCTATCCTTAAGGTTGGTTTCTATGGGTTCTAAAATACAAAAGGATGTTTCTGATGTTCATTTTAATATGGACGAATCACTATCTAATTTTTCAGATAATTTTATTGATCAAGCTATTTCAAATCAACATTTTGTAATTACTGGAGCTAATAATTTAGCAAATGCATTAAGTGATTTATTAGAGGGTTTAATGAATGCTTCACCAAGTATGGGGAATGGTAAAGGGAATTCACAAGACTTTTCTTTACCAGATATTATAAAAAAGCAAGGTCAAATTATGAATGAAATTGAAGAAGGATTGAAGAATGGCGATGAGGGAAAAGAAAAGAGAAATTCAAATGAAAACGGTGAACAATCAAATGAAGAACTGTATGAAATTTATAAAAAACAATCTCAATTAAAAGATGCTTTAAAAGATATATTAGTTAATGAATCAAATAAATCTCGTTCAATGCAATTGAATAACGCTATAAAAAAAATGGATGAATTAGAAAAGGAACTTTTAGAAAAAGGTATTTCTAATTCTATACTTAAAAAAATTAAGCAATTGGATTATGAATTATTGAAATTAAATAATGCAAAAAAACAACAAGGCGATGATACAGAAAGAAAATCTGAATCTAGCAGATTTGATTTTGATCCTCGTATAATTGACCAGTTAAAACTTCAAAATCAGTATTTCAATTATAATGAAATATTAAACAGACAATCATTACCTTTGCGCACCATATACAAAAAGAGAGTTCAAGAATATTTTAAAACTGAAGATTAAGATGATTTTTTTTAATTACGAAACTGATTTTAAACTAAAAGACGAAACAACTATTCAAAATTGGATTTCTGAATGTATAGAATCTTATGGTTTTACTGAAGGTGAAATTAATTACATTTTTTGTGATGATGACTATTTAGTTAAATTAAATGTTGAGTTTTTAAAACATGATACTTTAACAGATATTATTAGTTTTGATTATACTTTAGGAAAGCATATAAGTGGCGATATTTATATTTCTGTTGAGAGAGTAGAAGAAAACGCAAAGAAATTCACACAAACATTTGATAATGAGTTAAATAGAGTTATTATTCATGGAGTTTTGCATTATTTAGGCTTTAAGGATAAAACGATGTCTGATAAAGCTACAATGAGAAATGAAGAAGAAAATTGTTTGAGTAAATTTTAGTAATTTGGTTCCACGTGGAACCTTTTTATATAACTCTAGCTAGGAAAATAAAATAACGTTCCACGTGGAACACTATAAATTGAATATGTTTAATACGGAATATGATGTTATTGTAGTAGGTGGTGGGCACGCTGGAAGTGAGGCGGCTGCAGCTAGTGCAAATTTGGGTGCTAAAACATTACTCTTGACTATGAGTTTGCAAAACATTGCGCAAATGAGTTGCAACCCCGCTATGGGAGGAATAGCTAAGGGGCAAATTGTTCGTGAAATTGATGCTTTAGGTGGTTATAGTGGAATTGTAACTGATGAGACAGCTATTCAATTCAAAATGCTGAATAAATCTAAAGGCCCTGCAATGTGGAGTCCAAGAGCGCAAAGTGATAGAATGCGTTTTGCTGAGTGTTGGAGAAATATGCTAGAGCAAACTGCCAATTTAGATTTTTTTCAAGATATGGTGAATGGTTTGGTTTTTGAAAAAGGCAAGATTGTTGGCGTTAAAACTACTTTAGGAATTGAGTTAAAAGCAAAGGCTGTAATTATTACTGCAGGTACTTTTTTAAATGGTTTAATTCATATTGGTGATAAAACTTTTGGTGGAGGTAGAGCAGGAGAAAGTGCATCAACTGGGATAACAGAAGACTTGGTTAAAGTAGGTTTTGAAGCAGGAAGAATGAAAACTGGAACACCTCCTAGGGTTGATGGAAGAAGTTTGGATTATTCTAAAATGATTGAGCAACCAGGAGATGATAATCCTGAAAAGTTTTCTTATTCAAGTGTAACAGTTCCTTTAGTTAAACAGCGTTCTTGCTATATGAGTTATACATCTCAGGAGGTACATGATTTATTAAGAACAGGTTTTGATAGGTCTCCAATGTTTAATGGCAGAATAAAAAGTATTGGACCTAGATATTGTCCTTCAATAGAAGATAAAATTGATCGTTTTGCTACTAAAGATAGGCATCAAATTTTTGTTGAACCTGAAGGCTGGAATACAGTTGAAGTTTATGTAAATGGTTTTTCAACATCTCTACCTGAAGATGTTCAGGATAAAGCATTACGTAAAGTTGCAGGTTTTGAAAATGTTAAGTTTTTCAGATATGGATATGCTATTGAATATGATTTTTTTCCTCCTACTCAATTAAGCCATACTTTAGAGACTAAGTTAATAAAAGGTTTATATTTTGCTGGTCAAATTAATGGAACTACTGGTTATGAAGAAGCAGCTGCTCAAGGTTTAATGGCGGGAATAAATGCTGCTTTAAAAACTCAAAATAAAGAGCCTTTTATATTAAAAAGAAATGATGCATATATAGGGGTTTTGATTGATGATTTAATAACTAAGGGAACTGAAGAGCCATATAGAATGTTCACATCAAGGGCAGAATATAGAACTTTACTGCGTCAGGATAATGCTGATTTACGTTTAACACCTTTCGCTTTTGAATTAGGTTTGGTATCTCAAGACCGCATGGATAGAGTTGTTGAGAAGCAAGAGAAAACAGATTTATTTGTGAAATTCTTAAAGGAGCAAAGTGTAAAACCTGAAGAAATAAATCCAATTTTAGAAGCTAAGGAAACAGCATTAATTGATCAATCCATGAAGTTATTTAAAATAGCGGCTCGCCCTCAACTGACTTTTGATGATATTAGAAAGCTTGAGAGTGTTAGTTCTTTCATTATTAATAATAATATGGATAATGAAATTATTGAACAAACAGAAATTCACGTAAAATATGCTGGTTATATTGATAAGGAAAAAAACCAAGCTGATAAATTAAACAGGTTGGAGAATGTTATTATCCCCTTAAATTTTGATTTCAAAAAAGTAAAATCTTTATCAATTGAAGCATGTCAAAAATTAACTAAAATTCAACCAAGAACTATTTCACAAGCTAGTAGAATTAGTGGTGTTTCACCGAGCGATATTTCCGTTTTATTAGTTTATATGGGTAGATAGTTTTCAATGTTCCACGTGGAACATTGAAATTTAATTGTTATTAATAGCTTTAATTTTTTTTAATTGAAAGAGAATAATAAAATACATTTAACATGTGAAGATTATACAGTTTCACATAAGAAATTTAATCTATTTTTTAATGCTGAATTTGAAATGTTGGAAACTTTTCCACAGCCAAAATTGGAAGAGCTTTCTTCATATTACGAAAGTTCAGAGTATATTTCGCATACCGATTCTAAAAAATCTATTATAGATAAAACATATCATTTAGTAAAAAAACACACGATTCAGAAAAAAGTTAATTTAATAAATTCATTCAAAACTGAAAATAAAAAGCTACTAGATGTTGGTTGTGGAACAGGTGACTTTTTAGTTGCTTGTAAAAATAATGGATGGGAAATTAATGGAGTTGAACCAAATTTAAATGCAAAAAAAATAATTGTATCTAAACTTCTGAATAATGAAATTATATATTCTAGTCTTTTTGAATTTAGTAATGAAAAATTTGATGTAATTACTTTATGGCATGTATTAGAGCATGTTCCAAATTTGCAAGAATATATATCAGAATTAAAAAAATTATTAAAACCAAACGGAGTTTTAATTGTTGCAGTTCCAAATTTTAAAAGTTATGATGCTGAATATTATAATGAGTTTTGGGCGGCATTTGATGTTCCAAGACATTTATGGCATTTTTCAAAAAAATCTATCGACTTACTTTTTTCGAAGCACGGAATGTCAGTTTCCAAAACTTTACCAATGAAGTTTGATTCGTTTTATGTTTCTATGTTAAGTGAAAAATATAAAACAGGAAAAAGTAATATTTTAAGAGCTTTTTGGATTGGATTGAAGTCAAATATTAAAGCTATGTCGAATAATGAGTATTCATCGCTAATTTATGTCATTAAAAAAGGTTAAAAATCATTTTAAAGCGATTTAAGAAACTTTTTAATTCAAAAACGCTTCTAGATTGTGTTATTTTAAAAAAACGGCCGTAACGCCATTTAATAGCTTTATTTTTTATAGGCAACTGCTATAATAGAGGTGGATATTATAAATAAATATTATACTTAAAATAAATCTTCTAAATTTACTTTTTGTTCATATATTCGCAGGAATTTTAAACAGCAAATCAAAATAACAAAAAATGAAAAAATTACTAATACTAACTTTCGCAGTTTTAATGGCATCTTGTAATCAAACAAAAATTGCTTATGTAGACATTGAAGTTTTAATGAAAGATTATGAAGGAACAAAAGCTTTAGAAACTAAAATGAAAGCGAAGCAAGAATTGAAGGCAAAAGAACTTGATAGTCTTACAGCTCCATTTCAAGCAAAAGTTCAAAGTTATTATAAAGCAGCTCAATCAATGTCTCCTCAAAAAAGAGCTGAGGCTGAAGGTGCTTTACAACAAGAGCAACAATTTTTACAAGCACAGCAACAACAAGCTTCTAATGATTTACAAAAAGAAACACAAGATAACTATGAAATTATAACTAAAACTGTTGATAGTTTAGTTGGTAATTACGCAAAAGCGAATGGTTATAATATGGTTTTTGGAACATCTGGAAAAGGAACTGTTATGTATGGCGATGAAAAATTAGATATTACAAAACAAATTTTAGAGGTTTTAAACAAGGATTATTCCAAAGAATAGTTTTTAATAAAACGTATAAAAAAACCCTTTCAATTATTGAAAGGGTTTTTTGTTTAGTTGGATTTAGAACCTGTAAATTGATGTTCTTTTATTTTAAATAAAATATTAAAAGTTGTTAGGCTTCCATAAATTCTTGTTATATACTGTTGCAAATCAACTTTCTCCTGATCATCTAAATTGCTGGAATTTATTTTTTGTTCCATAACTCTAATTCTGTCTCGGACCATTACAATTTTATGAAAAAAGGTATCAATAGGAATTTCTTTGCTTTGCAAATTGGTATCATTTGGCTCTAAAATTAAATTTCCGCCTTTCCATTTATCAGCTATTGGAACAATTTCTGAAACATCAGACCATTTTTGAAGCATCTTTTTTAAAGTAGATTCAACATCATACAAACTTACAGTATCTACCTCATTTTCAACACTTTCAATAACTTCAAAAGAACTATCTAAATCAATAGTTTCTAAACCATTTTCAATAAAAGTTACCCAATAATGTTTATTGCTAACATTTGTAACAACACCTAAACCAAATTCTGAATGTTTTATACGTGATCCTATTCCTAAAATCTTCATAATCAATAAATTAAGTTAATAAATATATACCCAAAACGTTTAATATAAAGTAAACTGTTATATTCATAGCTCCAGCGTAGTCTTTTGCAATACGTTGTCCAATTAAAAACATGAGCAACACTATAGCGGAAATTTCTAAACCAACAACAGCAATTAAAGTTTCATTTTGTATTATTAAATAATAAATTCCAACTATTAATAATATAAAGACTATTATTTCAAAAAGTATGATATTTATTAAAAGTAGTGGAATCATTTTTTCGAGAATGGTCCCTTTAAAATGGTTGGTATAATAAATAACAGTTCCCTTCCAGTCTGCTAATTTTTCTGTGGCTGAGAAAATATATGTAATAATAAAAAACAGGATTAATAATATTTCAGCAGAATTTTCTTTTAAAATTGTCATAACAAATTATTTTATGCATCTTCTTTGGTATGTAAAAGTCTTGTTAGTTTTATGGATAAATCTAATAAAATTATTTTAGCATTTCCATTTCTTTCAATATGATAAATGGCATCATTTAATTCTGCATTAATATCTAAAATATTTTTGCTATGCACAAATGGAGCAAATTTTTCTAAATCAAAATTTGGAGTTTTTGGTTGTAAAAACACCAACTCATCAGCATTATAATTTAGTAATAATGCTTGTCTAAAAAATTGTAAACAATAATGTAAAAACCTCTTTTGAGTTTCTCTTCCTGTTTTAGCAATTGTCTCACTCCAATCAATTAATTCTTTAATTACAGTTGCGTTTCCTTTTGCTTTAAAAGCAGCTCTTACCCAAATAATAAACCATTGTTCAAATTGTTCATCAGAATTATCATTATGTAATAAGTGCAATGCTTTATTGAAATTACCATCGGCCTGTTGTGCAATTTGAGCAGCAATTGGATTGTCGGTTCCTTCTTGTTCTATTAATCCTTTTATAATATCAGCTTCAGATAATAAAGGAAAATGTAATACTTGACAGCGAGATTTTATGGTTGTAATAATTTGTTCTTCATCTTCAGTAACCAATAAAAAAACTGTTTTTTCAGGAGGTTCTTCTAATAATTTCAATAATTTATTGGCTGCTGATGTATTCATTTTTTCAGCCATCCAAATGATCATTATTTTGTATCCGCCTTCATAACTTTTTAATTTTAAAGCTTTTACAATTTCTTCGGCTTCGTCTACACCAATTTGTCCTTGTTTATTTTCAATTCCAATAGATTGTAGCCATTCAAATAAATTTCCATAAGGATTTGAAGCTATAAATTGCCTCCAATCTTCTAAAAATAATTTACTTACAGGGTGACTTTTAACAGCATCATTAGTAGCAACTGGAAAAGCAAAATGCAAATCTGGATGCATTAATTTGGAACATTTTAAGGCACTTGCTTCCTTATCATTGCTAGTGTGACATAAAATATATTGTGCATAGGCAATTGCCATTGGCAATACTCCAGATCCTTCTTTACCAACAAATAATTGTGCGTGTGAAATTCTACCATTATCGGTAGATTTTACCAAATGGTTTTTTAAATATTCTTGCCCTAAAACTTCAGAAAACTTCATTAAAGCGAAAGTAAAACATTTTTTCAAGTTTTAAATTGTTTAAGTATGAATAATTTACCGTGAAATCGCTTTCGTAAAAAACTGAAAACCTTCCTATATTTTGGTTTATATTTGTAACACTAATTTTTAATAAATCATGAAAACAATACAAGACATAAACTTTAAAGGAAAAAAAGCGTTAATTCGTGTTGATTTTAATGTTCCTTTAGATGAAAATTTTAATGTAACAGACACAACAAGAATAGAGGCTGCTAAACCTACAATTATTAAGATTTTGGAAGATGGAGGAGCGGTCATATTAATGTCTCACTTAGGAAGACCTAAGGGTGTAGAGGAAAAGTATTCTTTAAAGCATATTTTAGATAAAGTTTCAGAAATTATTGGTGTTAATGTAAAATTTGCTTCAGATTGTGTTGGAGAAATTGCTGAAAATGCTGCAGGAAATTTAAAAATGGGTGAAGTTTTATTACTTGAAAACTTACGTTTTTATAATGAAGAAGAAAAAGGTGATGAAGGATTTTCTAAAAAATTAGCTAAGTTAGGAGATGTTTATGTAAATGATGCTTTTGGTACAGCACACAGAGCACACGCCTCAACAACAATTGTTGCACAATTTTTTCCAAATGACAAATGTTTTGGAAGTTTATTAGCTCAAGAAATTGTAAGTATTAAAAAAGTTTTAGAAGTTGGAGAAAAACCAGTTTTAGCAATTTTAGGAGGGGCAAAAGTTTCTTCAAAAATTACAATTATTGAAAATATTTTAGATAAAGTTGATCATTTAATTTTAGGTGGTGGAATGAGTTTTACCTTTGTTAAAGCTCAAGGCGGTAAAATTGGAAATTCAATTTGTGAAGATGACAAACAAGCATTGGCTTTAGATATTTTGAAGCAAGCAAAAGCAAAAGGAGTAACAGTTCATATTCCTGTTGATGTTGTAGCTGCTGATGATTTTAGTAATGATGCAAATACTCAAATTTGTGATATTACAAACATTCCTGATGGTTGGGAAGGTGTTGATGCAGGACCAAAATCTATTGAAATGTTCGATAAAGTTGTAAACCAATGTAAAACAATTTTATGGAATGGTCCATTAGGTGTTTTTGAAATGGAAAAGTTTGCAAATGGAACTATTCAATTAGGAAATTCAATTGCAAATGCTACAAAAAATGGAACTTTTTCATTAGTAGGAGGAGGAGATTCAGTTGCAGCAGTAAAACAATTTGGATTTGAAGATAAAGTAAGTTATGTATCAACTGGAGGAGGAGCAATGTTAGAAAGTTTAGAAGGTAAAACTTTACCAGGTATTGAAGCTATTTTGAAATAACAAAACCATTCGTTCACTGAGCATAGCTGAAATGATATATTTTAAAAAACCATTTTCTCACAAAAAGAAAATGGTTTTTCTTTTTGTAACCACTTCAAAAAATAATTTCTTTACTTTTGGTCTTCTAAAGTTAAATCCAAAATTTCAAAAAAATGATTTACACCAATATTCCAAACACCCATATAAAAGTTAGTAAAATTTGCCTAGGAACAATGACCTTTGGTGAACAAAATTCAGAAAAAGACGGTCATGAACAATTAAATTATGCTATTGAAAAGGGTATTAATTTTATTGATACCGCCGAAATGTATTCCGTTCCAGCAAGAAATGAAACTCAAGGTAGTACAGAAAGAATTATAGGAAGTTGGCTAAAGAATCAAAAGAGAGAAGAGTTGGTTATTGCCACAAAAATTGCTGGTCCAAATCCAGCTATGAATTATGTAAGAGATAATATGGGATTTTCTAGTGAAGCTATTGATGACGCTCTTGAAAAAAGCTTAAAACGCCTTCAAACAGATTATATTGATCTTTACCAATTACATTGGCCAGAACGAAATGCAAATTTCTTTGGAAAAAGAAATTATGTACATAATTCAAACGAGGAATGGGAAGATAATTTTCAACAAGTTATAAAAAAATTAGACAGTTTAGTAGATCAAGGAAAAATTCGTCATTATGGCCTTTCTAATGAAACTTCTTGGGGCGTAATGCGTCACTTATCCGAAAGTTCAAAACATAAATTAACCCGTTGTAAAACTATTCAAAATCCGTACTCACTTTTAAATAGATTATTTGAAATAAATTTAGCTGAAGTTTCTATGCGTGAAAATGTTGGTTTATTAGCTTATTCACCAATGGCATTTGGTAGATTATCTGGTAAGTTTTTAGATGGAAAAATGCCAAAAGACTCACGTATTAAATTATTTCCACAATTTTCAAGGTACAATAGTGAGCAATCAATTCATGCAACTCAAATGTATGCAGCATTAGCAAGAGAGTTAAATGTAAGTTTAGCACAATTCTCATTGGCTTTTGTAAATCAACAACCATTTGTAACAGCTAATATAATTGGAGCTACCACAATGGAACAATTAAAAGAAAATATTGGTAGTATTCACGTGGAACTATCTGCTGAAACTATTGAAAAAATTGATTTTATACAAAATTCACAACCAAACCCAGCACCATAAAAGGTATTATTTTTAAGAATTCTTTTATATTTTTGTAACAATTATGACTTTTATCATTGTTTAAAGTTAAAAAATGCATAAAATTTGCATTATAATTAGAAATAGGAGATAATGTTATCCGAATCTCTTTTTATAAAAATATTTTATACAAATGAAAAGATTTTTAAGAATTTTAATTCCACCCAAAGAATGGCTTGTACCTGTTATTATTTTAGTGGGAGCTATGACAGGTCTTACATTATATGCAATGATTGAATCAAAAGCAATTTCGTATTTATCAGATGATCCGAAAACTTGTGCCAATTGTCATGTAATGACGCCTCAATATACAACTTGGCAAAATAGTTCTCATAGAGAATGGGCAAGTTGTAATGATTGCCATGTACCGCAAGATAATTTTTTTAAAAAATACCTTTTTAAGGCAAAAGATGGTTTATACCATGCTTCGGTATTTACAACCAGAGGAGAACCTGAAGTTATAAGAATGAAAGAAGCAGGAGTTGAAGTTGTTCAAAGCAACTGTATTCGATGCCACGAAGATCAAGTAACAGATGCCGCTTTAACAGCTACCGTTGAAGACCATAAGGAATTAAGAACTACCCGTAAATGTTGGGAATGCCATCAAGAGGTTCCTCACGGAAGTGTTCATAGTTTATCATCGGTAAAATATTATGGCAAAATACCGGATGAACATCAAGAAACCGTACCAGATTGGTTAGCTAAATATTTAAAAGATTCAGATAATAAAAATAAAAAAGAAAATGAGTAATACAAGAAAACCTTGGAAAAACTGGGTGCTATTTTTAGCATCGTTAGTAATAGTGTTTTTATTAGGACTATTAGTGTCTTCAATAACAACTCGTAAAATGGAGGCAAAATTTGCATATACTCCACTTACAAAAATTAATAAATTAGAACCTAGAAATGAAGTTTGGGGTGAAAATTTCCCACGCGAGTTTCAATCATATTATAAAACTGCTGATACAACGTTTCGTTCTAAATACAATGGAAACGCAATGATTGATATGTTAGATGTTGATCCTAGATTGGTTGTTCTTTGGGCTGGATATGGATTTGCAAAAGATTATAACCAAGGTCGTGGACACGTTTACGCAATTGATGACCTTACAAATTCTTTACGTACAGGTGGACCAACTGGACCAGATGACGGACCAATGCCTTCTACTTGTTGGACTTGTAAATCTCCAGATGTACCACGTTTAATTAATGAAATTGGTGTTAACGATTATTACAAAGGAAAATGGGCAAGCAAAGGTGAGCAAATTGTAAATCCTATTGGTTGTGCTAACTGTCACGATGAAAAATCAATGAAGTTAACTATTACGCAACCAGCTTTAATTGAAGCATTCCAACGCCAAGGAAAAGATATTACGAAATCTTCTCACAACGAAATGCGTTCTTTAGTTTGTGCGCAATGTCACGTTGAGTATTACTTTAATAAAGATTTACCAGGAAAAGAAGGAATTCCTTATTTAGTTTTCCCTTGGGATGATGGACAAACTGTGGAGGATATGGAAAAATATTACGATAGAGTTAAGCACGTAGATTGGGTGCACTCAATAAGTAAAGCTCCAATGTTAAAAGCTCAACACCCAGGTTACGAAGTTTTTAAAATGGGTATTCACGGAAAAAGAGGCGTATCTTGTTCAGATTGTCATATGCCTTATAAAACTGAAGGTGGACAAAAATTTACAGATCACCATATTCAATCTCCTTTAAATAACGTTGCAAATTCTTGTCAAGTTTGTCATAGAGAAGAAAAAGACGAGTTAATTAAAAACGTATACGATAACCAAGATAGAATAATTGAAAACAGAGATCAATTAGAAGTATTATTAGTTAGAGCACACGTTGAAGCTGGAAAAGCATGGGAGTTAGGTGCTTCAGAAGCTCAAATGAAAGATATTTTACACGGTATTCGTTTAGGACAATGGCGTTGGGATTACGTTGCAGCATCACATGGTGGTTCTTTCCATGCACCAGTTGAGTTAGGTAGAGTACTTGGAAAAGGAATTGATATTACGCAAGAAACTAGAATTAAATTAGCTAAATTGTTAATGGAATTAGGTTTTAAAGGTGAAGTTCCTTACCCAGCTATTGAAACTAAAGCTGAAGCTCAAAAGTTTATAGGCTTAGATATGGAAAAATTAAAAGCTGAAAAAGACAAATTCAAAAAAGAGTTGTTGCCAAAATGGAAAGCAGCAGCTAAAGAAAGAGAGGCAAAATATTAAAAATAGTTTAAAGTAGTTAGTTTTCATTCATAAGATTTTTCATATACTTGTAACAACTACTAACTATTATTTTAATGATTGATAATAATTTTAAAATTCAACGTAATCTTTGGGAAAATCCCTGGGGTTACGTTGAATCTTTTTTAATAGGTTTTGGATTAATAGTAACAGGCTTTTTTTTAGAAGTTTTTGTTGCTTCAGATACTGCATTTAAGCTGTCTTATCCCTTTAATATATATTTCTTAATTGTATATGTATTAATACTTTTTGTATTGTACAAGTGGTTTTCAACAACCCAATTAATTCGTTGGCTTACCAAAGTTCCAGCATCCATTTCAAGTATTACACTAGTTACAATACTTGTAATGATAATGGGTATTATTCCCCAAATTCCTTCAGAAAATAACATCATTAATAATTTAGGTTTAAACCACATTACAAGTAATTGGGCTTTTCTATTAATTATTTTTCAATTTTTAACCTGTTTAGGTTTAATTTCAATCAAAAGAATTTTACAATTTAAATGGTCTAACTTTGGATTCATTTTAAATCATACAGGATTATTTTTAGCACTTATTGCTGGTATTTTAGGAACGGGTGATTTACAGCGTTTATCAATAAATGTGTATGAAAATAAGCCAAGTTTTATTGCAACTGACGCCAATAGAAATGAAGTTGAATTGCCTTTTGCGTTTTATTTAAAAGATTTTTTAATTGACGAATACAATCCAAAATTAGCCTTAGTTGATAATAAAAATGGAAGTATTGCTCATAACGATGGTAAAAATTTATACTTGGTTGAAAAAGGTGAAACCTACTATTTTCATAACTTCGAAGTTAAAATTGAAGATTTTTTACCAAATGCTATTCGTTTTGGAATGCGATATGAAGCAGTGAACGAATTAGGTTCTCCGCCAGCCGCCAAAATTTCAGTAAAAAATATTGAAAATGATTCTATACAAACCGCTTGGATTAGTAGTGGAAGTTTTCGTTACCCCTATGAATCTTTAAAAATAAGCGAAGACTATTCTGTAGTAATGACAATTCCTGAAGTTAAAAAATTTAGCTCAGATATTGATATTTTAACCAAAGAAGGTGAACGAATTAGTGCCATTTTAGAAGTTAATAAACCATTTAAATACAATGGTTGGAAAATTTATCAGTTAAGTTATGATGATAAAATGGGTAAGTGGAGCGATTTAAGTGTAATAGAGCTTGTAAGAGATCCTTGGTTGCCACTTATTTATATCGGAATTTTTATGATGATTGCAGGAGCTATTTATATGTTTTGGATGGGTAATAAAATAACTAAAAATCAAGAATAATGACGTGGATAGATTTTCCTTTGTATAGTTCAATTATTGTAGCTTTTTGGGTTATAGGATTAGTATTTTTAGTTGTTTCCTATAAAAAACAAGGGGTGTTTAAGTTTGCTACTTCAGCATTTTTAATTGGTTGGGCGGTAATGATTCTTTTTGTAGTAAAATTATGGTTGGAATTAGATAGACCCCCAATGCGAACCTTAGGTGAAACACGGTTATGGTACGCAACGTTTTTACCTCTAATAGGTTTTGTAACCTATATTCGTTGGAAATATAAATGGTTTTTAGCCTATAGTTTTATAATGGCAAGTATGTTTTTGGCTATTAATTATTTAAATCCAGAAACCTACTCAAAAACCTTAATGCCTGCATTGCAAAGCCCTTGGTTTATTCCACATGTGTTGGTGTATTTATTTTCATACGCTGTCTTAGCGGCTTCAAGTGTTGTAGCGATCAAAGGTTGGTATGATAGTTATAAAGGTAATTTCAACATAGAAACCTTAAAGTTAGCTGACAATTTAGTTTATATTGGATTTGCTTTTTTAACATTAGGATTACTTTTTGGGGCATTATGGGCAAAAGAAGCCTGGGGTCATTATTGGACTTGGGATCCAAAAGAAGTATGGGCATTCTTAACATGGATGGGATATTTAATATACGTACATTATCGCTATTTTCATGCACATAACAGCAAACAAGCTTTAACTATTTTAGCTTTGGCATTTGTTGTGTTGTTGGTATGTTGGTTTGGAGTAAATTATTTGCCAGTTGCCAATACAAGTGTGCATACATATACCCAGTATTAATTTTTTTGGATTAAAACATATAATTAAAATCAATAAAAGCCGAAAGAATTATGTAATTCTTTCGGCTTTTATTCACTAAACATTTTATATTTAGTTATTTAATATCCTAATTTTTCTCTTACACGTTTTAAAACATCACCAGCCACTAATTTTGCCTTTCCTGCTCCAATAGCTAGAGCTTTATCTATTTCATTTAAGTTTTCCATATAATAATTATAACGAGCTCTTTCTTCTGAAAAATTTTCAGTTAACAACTCGAAAAAAACTTGTTTTGCAGTTCCGTAACCATAATTTCCAGCTTCATAATTTGCTTTCATTTCAGCAGTTTTTTCAGGTGAGGCAATCAATTTGTACAAAGCAAATAAGTTACAAGTTTCAGTATTTTTAGGCTCTTCTAATGGAGTTGAATCCGTTTGAATTTTCATAATTTGTTTACGTAATTGTTTATCAGGTAAAAATATATTTATAATATTCCCACTTGATTTACTCATTTTTCCTCCATCAGTTCCTGGAACCCACATAGTTCCATCTTGAATTTTAGCATCTGGCGGAACTAATGTGTCGCCCATTTGATGATTAAATCTATTGGCTACATCTCGTGTAATTTCCAAATGCTGTAACTGATCTTTTCCAACAGGAACAATTTCAGCGTCATATAATAAAATATCAGCAGCCATTAGCATTGGGTAACTAAATAAGCCCGCATTTACATCTTCCAATCTATCTGCTTTATCTTTAAAGCTATGTGCCAATGTTAAGCGTTGGTATGGAAAAAAGCAGCTTAAATACCAAGAAAGTTCAGTAACTTCAGGAATATCACTTTGTCTATAAAAAATAGTTTTATTAACATCTAACCCAAAAGCAAGCCAAGTTGCGGCTGTGCTATAAGTATTTTGACGTAATTCTTCACCATTTTTAATTTGTGTAAGTGAATGCATATCTGCAATAAATAAAAACGATTCATTTTTTGGATCGTTTGCCATTTTAATTGCAGGAATTATAGCTCCTAATAAATTTCCTAAATGTGGCGTTCCTGTGCTTTGTACACCTGTTAAAATTCTCGACATTATTTCAATAATTTAAGATGCAAAAATAGGTATTTAAAAAAGAAAAAAGAATAGAATTTAATTATGTATTTTTGAAACTTATGAAAATTTTAAAGTACATATTTTATATTTTTTGGCGTTGCTGGTTTTATGGCTGGGTGTTATTAACTATAATACCAATATTTCCAGTTTTATTAATAGTTACTTCATCTGAAAAGCTATACCCTTCATTTTTTAAAATTGCCCAAGCTTGGGCAAATACTATTCTATTTGTAATGGGTTTTAAAATTGATTTATTTCAAGAAGAAGATATTGATGACACAAAGAGTTACATGTTTTGCCCTAATCATACATCAATGATTGATGTTATGGTAATGCTTTCAATTGCTAAAAATCCATTTGTTTTTGTTGGGAAAAAGGAATTAACAAAAATTCCTATTTTCGGTTTTTTTTATAAACGGACTTGTATAATTGTGGATAGAAGTGATTCAAAAAGCAGACTTGCAGTTTTTGAAGAAGCTAGAAGAAGATTGTGCAAAGGTCTAGATGTTTGTATTTTCCCCGAAGGATTAGTGCCAGATGATGAAAGTGTAATATTAAGTGAATTTAAAAATGGCGCATTTAAATTAGCTATCGAACATCAAATACCAATTGTTCCTATAATTTTTTACGATTGTAAAAAACTATTTTCATATACATTTTTTAGTGGTGGCCCCGGAGTATTACGCGTTAAAATTCATCATTTTATAAAAACAGAAGGGCTTACATTGAAAGAAAGTAATACTTTAAAAAAAGAAACATATAATTTAATACATAATGAGTTGGTTACTGATTCAAAAAAGTAGATATATGTAATTTAATTATCAATTATTCGTTAGACCAATATGGATAGAAAAAATGTTAAATATTACGATAGAAAAGAAGAAAAACTAAATGTTATTTCCCATGCACTAGGTTTAATTTTAAGTATAATAGCACTTGTTTTATTAGTTGTTTATTCAAGTATTGAAGGTAATGTTTGGCATATTGTTAGCTTCAGTATATATGGAGCTAGTTTAATAGTATTGTATTCGGCTTCAACTTTATATCATTATGTTCAAAGCCCAAAACTTAGATATAAATTAAATATTTTTGACCATGCATCAATTTACATCTTAATTGCAGGAACATACACTCCTTTTACTTTAGTAGTTTTAGATGGTTGGGTTGGGTGGACCATTTTTGGAGTTTCATGGGGCTTGGCTTTAGTAGGTGTAATATTAAAACTTTTTTTCACCGGAAAATATGACAAAATATCAACAGTAGCATATGTTTTAATGGGTTGGGTAATAATTTTTGCAATTAAACCCTTAGTTAATAATCTGCCTTTTGAAGGTTTAATGTGGTTGTTAGGAGGTGGAATTTCTTATACAGTTGGAGCTGTTTTATATAGTTTTAATAGAATAAAATTTAATCATGCTATTTTTCATATTTTTGTTTTAATAGGTAGTTTTTGTCATTTTATGGCAATATTTTTTTATGTTTTACCATTAAAAAAATAACTACTTATAAATTAGTATTACAGAAATTTTTTTTGCTTTTTTTGAATGTGTTTAAAATTTATTTTTTACTTTTTGAACATATATTGAAAAGTTGTATCTTGCACAAATAACAAAAAAACGTCAACCCACTAATTATGCTACAGATTTTACTTGTTGATGACGAAAAAGATGCTTTAGAAGCTCTAGAGTGGAAATTAAACAATTATATCGAAAACATTGAGGTTACTACCTGTAATTCACCATTAAAAGCAATAGATATTATAAATGAAGAAAAGCCAGATGTGGTTTTTCTTGATATCCAAATGCCTGAAATGGATGGATTTACAATGATTGAACAGGTAGAATATAGAGATTTCAATTTGATTTTTACAACCGCTCATGATGAATTTGCTTTGAAAGCAATTAAAGTTTCTGCAATTGATTATTTGCTTAAACCAGTTGATAAAGATGAGCTATTGGCTTCAATGGAAAAAATTAAAAAATCTCAAAAAGGAGACTTATTGGAAAATAAATTACAATTATTATTAAGTAATTTAAATGAAAATAATGATAAAATAAATATTTCCGCTGATGGTAAAGTATACTTATTAGATAAAGATGACGTTGTAATGTTAAAATCCGATAAAAGTTATACTACTATTTATTTAAAATCAGAGCAAGAGATTTTAGTTTCAAAAACCTTAAAGGAGGTTGAAAAAAAATTTATGTTTCCTCAATTTTATAGAGTTCATAATTCATATTTAATTAATTTAAATCACGTTAAAGAGTATTTAAAAGGATTAGGAGGAGAATTAATTATGACAAATGGGTTAACAGCAAGTATTAGCAGAAATAGAAAAGCAGAATTGTTTAAAAGATTATACTTAGACTAAAAGAATGCTATTAGATTTTCATTCTGAAATATATTCATGGATAAGAGGAGGTTTGTTCGTTTTATTCGTATACCATTTGTTGATTTTTTTTCAAAACAAAAGTAAATTATATTTATACTACAGCTTATATTTATTAGCAATATCAGTTTACTTTATAAAACATGTCGTTTCAGATGAATATTTAGAAATATTTAACTACACAAACTTTTCATTTCAATTTTTAGCATATGCAGCATACGTTGCATTTGCAAGGGAATTATTAGATACAAGAACTCACCTAACCAAATGGGATAGATATTTTGAATTTGCGATTAAAATATTACTCATGCTAGCTGTTGTATTTTTTTCAATTGAATTATTTTTAGATTATGAATTTCAAATTAAAGCTTTTACAATTGTAGCTCCTTTTCTTACAATTTTCACATTAGTATCATTTTATATTGTTATAACAGAAATAAATGATTCATCTGCACATTATTTTGTAATAGGCTCTATGTTATATGTTGTTTTAGCAAATGTCAGTTTCCTTGAATTATTTATAGGAACAGATCCTTTTATTCAATATGGAGTACAGCCAATGTTTTTTGTGTATTTAGGAACCATTTTACAATGCATCATTTTTTCTGTAATTATTGGGTTTATAATTAAAAAAATTGAGCAGAAAAGCAAAAATGCGGAAGTAAGATTAGCTGTTAAGCTAAAAGAAATGGAAGAATTGAAAATGACAGCACTTCAAAGTCAAATGAACCCTCACTTTTTGTTTAATTCATTAAATTCAATTAATAATTTTGTAATTAAAAATGAAGTTGAAAAAGCATCTGATTATATTACAAAATTCGCTAAACTTATAAGGGTTATTTTAAATAGTTCTTCAAGTCCAACATCAATGCTTTCAGAAGAGCTTGAAATATTGGCCTTATACGTTAAAATGGAACAGATGCGTGTAAGTGGAGGTTTTGATTATATTGTTAATATTGATAAAAAGTTAAAATTAGAAACTATTAAAGTACCCCCTTTATTTTTACAACCATTTATAGAGAATTGTATATGGCACGGTATTATGAAAATAAGCGGGCCAAAATTTATTGAATTAACTATAAAAGCTGAAGGAGATAATGTTATTTGTGTTGTAAAGGATAATGGAATTGGTATTAACAAGGCAAAAGAACAATCACATATGTCTCAAAAGCGAAAATTTTTCGGTATTGAAGCTACAGAAAATAGAATTCGAATTCTGTATAAAAACAATAGCGTAAAAATTGACACAAAAGATATATCAAATGATACCCAATCTGGGACTCAAGTTTCAATTCAATTTCCTTATTTAATAGATTGACAATTGCCATTTATTTATAAAAACTAACCATTTGCATATTTTTTGATTGATTTTGCATATTTTCATGAAAAGAAAAGCTAATCATAAGTATATTTGTCTTGTATTATTGTCAAGAGGGGTTTTGGCACTATACATTAAAACATTAAATAAGTCTTTGGGGTTGATTTATTTATTCCTTGAACATTGTAAATATATATTACAATGTTCAAGGTTTTTTTTTACGCATAATTTAAGTTAAACTAATTTTCAATAAGAAAATAAATATATTTAACATAGTAAATGAAGAAAATTATCCAAATACTGCTTTTGTTTGTTCTTACCCAAAGTTGGGGGCAAATTGATTTTTCAAATACTTGGGAGGATTTTTACTCATACAATAATGTAAAAGATTTTGTTAAGGTTGATAATAATCTTTTAGCAATTTCAGATAATGCTTTTTTCTCATACAATTCTGTTAATGAAGAATTGCATAAAACATCCTCAATAAATGGTTTATCTGGGGAATCAACATCAAGTATTTGTTTTAGTAAAACACATAATAAAACAATTATAGGTTACGAAACAGGGTTATTAGAAATAATTGATAATGATGGAAATATTCTTATTGCAAAGGATATTATAAATTTTAATTATACAGGAAGTAAAAAAATAAATGACATAGTAGAATTCAACAACAAAATTTATATTTCTACTTCATTTGCTATAATAGTTTATGATATTAAAAAACTACAATTTGGAGACACTTATTTTATTGGAAATCAATCTTCTGAAGTTTTTATAAATCAAATTAAAGTATTTGAAAATAAAATTTATGCTGCAACAGAAAATGGAATTTATGTTGCAGAAACTACAAATTTAAACTTGATTGATTCTAATAATTGGGCCCATTATTTTTCTGGTAATTTCACCTCTATTGAGGTATTTAATAATGAAATATATGTTGCAAATAACCGTACGTTATTTAAAATTCAAAATAACTCACTGGTAAATGTTAAAACTTATCCACAAGCAATTATAGATATTAAATCTTCAGAAGGTAATTTAACTATTTCTACATTAAGATCAGTTTTTGTATACAATAAAGAAAATGTTGAAGTTTTAAATTATACATCAATTTCTACAAATCCATATTATTTCATTTTAAATTCAGCTTTTTACGAAGATGAAACTTTGTATTTAGGAACCCAAGAGTTTGGTATTTTAAAGAGCTCAAAGAGTGATTTAGGCAATTTTACTGAAATTCATCCTGAAGGTCCAATATCTAATGCGCCATTTTCAATAGCTGTTAAAGATGCAAATATTTGGGTTGTTTATGGTGGATATAGTTCTTCTTACTCACCAGGCAATGGAAAATTTGGCATTAGTCATTTTAATTCAACTAATTGGGTAAACATACCTTATAGCAAGTTTAATGTAAAAAACTTGGTTAATGTTACATTTGATTATTCTAACAGCAATAAGGTTTATATAAGCTCCTGGGGAGCAAGCAGCCCTACAGACATCACCAATACGGGCGGAATGTTAATTATTGAAGATAATGAAATAACTGATTTTTGGAATTATTCAAACAGTGGCTTAGAAAATTTAGTCTTTACAGCTAATCCAAATTATATAAGTACAAGAATAAACGGTTCGGCTTTTGATAAAGAAGGTAATTTATGGATTGCAAACGCTTGGGTAAATGAACGAGTAAAAAAATATACGACTAACGGAAATTGGTCTAGTTTTGATATGAGTTCTGTAATTACAAATACAGCATTAGGTTTAAACGAACTAATTGTCGACAATTTGAATACTGTTTGGATTGGGTCTAGGCGAAATGGAGTTTTGGCTTTTAATGAAAATGGCAATAGAAAAAAATCACTCACAACAGAAGAATTTAAAGGATCACTACCAGATCTTAATGTAAGAACTATTCAAATAGATAGAAGTAACAGACTTTGGATTGGAACTTTAGGAGGATTGGTTGTTCTTTATAATTCAGGAAATATTTTTGATCAAAGCTCTATAAGTGCAGAGCCGATTATAATTTTAGAAAATGGCACTCCAAAAAAACTGTTGGGAGATGAAACAATTAATTCAATTGCAATTGATGGTGCAGATAATAAATGGTTTGGAACCTCCTCTGGTGGAGCTATTCAAACAAATCCAAACGGCTCAAATACCATGCAAATTTTCAATAAAGATAATTCGCCATTGCCTTCAAACAATATTTTAAAATTAACCGTAGATAATATTTCAGGGAAAGTATATTTTGCTACTGATAAAGGAATTGTAGCTTACAATAGTAATGTTGCTGTATATGGGGATAAATTACCTGAAGTTTATGCGTTTCCAAATCCATCTACCAAAAGCAATGAATTTATTACAATTGACGGAAGAAATGGAACTCATTTACCAAATAAAACAAATGTAAAGATAGTAGATACTGCAGGTAATTTAGTGTTTGAAACTAACGTTAAGGAAGGTCAGCAATTATTTGGAGGGAAGGTAATTTGGAATAAAACTAATTTAGCAGGGAAAAAAGTAGCCTCAGGTATTTATATTGTGCTGTTATCTGCAAATGAAGGTACTGAAACTGCCGTTTCAAAAATTGCAATTATTAATTAAAATGATTGAAGTCACTAAAGCAATTGTAATTAATACAATAAAATATGGTGATACAAGTTTAATTGCAACTTGTTATACTGAAAAAGCTGGAATAAAAACATACATATTAAAAGGTGTTTTGAGTTCCAAAAAAGGAAAATTAAAACCAGCATATTTTCAACCTTTAAACCAACTAACTCTTACAGCTAATCATAATAATAAAGGATCTTTAAACACGATTAGGGATATTGAAGTCACTAATTTTTATGCTGCTATTTATTCTGATATAAAAAAACAATCAATAGCATTATTTTTAGCTGAAATATTATATTATTCCATTAAAGAAGAAGAGCAAAATCAATCATTATTTTCATATTTAGAAACTTCTTTTTTATGGTTAGACACTCATGATACTATTTCAAATTTTCATTTACTCTTTTTACTTAATTTAACCAAATATTTAGGGTTTTATCCAGAAACAAACCAGTTTAATAACTTGTATTTTGATTTGGCGGAAGGTAATTTTACTGATTATAGAAATGTGAACACAGTACAGGGAGAAAATTTAGTGCAATTTAAAAAGCTATTTGGTATTAATTTTGATGCCTTACATAAGGTTGATTTTACGGCTCTAAACAGACAGTCAATTTTATCAATTCTAATTCAATATTTTGAATTGCATTTGGCAGGATTTAAAAAGCCGAAATCGTTAGCAGTTTTAAAGTCTGTATTTAATTAATTATGAGAATAATATACTTTTTGTTTTTTGTTTTCACCGTAATTGCCAATGGTCAACAGGTAAAAGTATTAGATAGAGGCTCTAATTTCCCTATACAAGGCGTTACTATTTATAACGACACAAATAGCAATGTGGTTTATACTAATAAAAACGGAATTGCAGATTTATCAGAATTTAAGGATTTTGATGTTATATCATTCAATCACTTATCTTATTACGAGTTTGAAATTTTAAAACGAGAACTTGGCGTTATTGAGTATGTCATTTATTTAAATAAACGAGCAGAACAGCTGGAAGAAATTGTATTGTCAGCATCTAAAGGAGAGGAAAGAAGAAGTCGTGTTGCTGAACATTTAACCATTGCTTCCTTAGAGGAAATTAAAAAAATTGCACCTCAAACATCTGCTGATTTATTGGCAAATTTACCTGGAATAAGAGTCCAAAAAACTCAATCTGGTGGAGGAAGCCCTGTTTTAAGAGGGATGGAAGCAAATAGAGTTTTATTAGTTGTTGATGGGGTTAGAATGAATAATGCAATTTATAGAACAGGCCATTTACAAAATTCAATTACTGTTTCTCCAAATATTATTGAAAGAACCGAAGTTATTTTTGGTCCATCTTCAGTAATTTATGGTTCTGATGCGCTAGGTGGAGTAATTCATTATTTTACAAAAACACCAAAAGTAAGCGATAAAAATGAAGTAAATGGCTCTATATATTCTAGGGTTAGTTCTGTTAATAATGAAATTACAAATGAGGCCAATATTGAAATTAGAAAAAGGAAGTGGGCGTCTTTTACTAGTTTGTCTTATAGTAAATTTGGAGAAACAAAAATGGGAAAAAATAGAACTCATGGTTTTGAAGATTGGGGAAAAGTTTTTGAATATTCAGATAATTCAAACACATTTTATAATGCCAATTCAGTGATAAATTCCAAAGATTATTTACAAAAAAATACAGATTATAATCAAACGGATATTTTGCAAAAAATTGCTATCCCATTAACAAAACAAAGCTATTTAATTTTTAATTTTCAATACTCAACATCTTCAAATATTCAAAATTTTGATGATTTAACTGAATATTCAAAAGGGAAATTAAAAAATGCGGAATCATACTATGGTCCTCAAAATAGATTATTAGTTTCAACCCAATTAAAATTAAATCCAGAAAAAAAGTGGCTTCAAAGTGGTTCAATAACACTTGCTTATCAAGATATTGAAGAATCTAGAATTCAACGAAAATTTTCAAGTTTAGACAGGTCTTACCGTAAAGAAAATGTGGATATTTTTAGTTTAAATGGAGATTTTTTTGTGCCACTAACTGTATCAAATAATAGAATTTTATCTTATGGTTTTGAAGCTACACATAATGATGTTGGTTCTAATTCATTTGGAAAAACTTTAGAGGTTTTTGGTGATAGAATAGTTGGTTTTTCAGATGATTTTATAGTGCAATCAAGATATCCAGATGGAGGAGGAACATATACAAGTTTAGCAACATATATAAATTACAGACAAGATATTAGTTCAAAATCCACCTTAAATACAGGAATTAGATATGTAAATACTAATTTAACAGCAAAATGGATTGATGACACTTTTATAACATTGCCTGATTTTGATATTGCATTAAATAATTCGGCAATTACAGCAACAATTGGTTATGCTTTTAAACCAACTAAAGACTGGCAATTGAACAGTGTGATTTCTTCAGGATTTAGAGCTCCAAATTTAGATGATGTTGGTAAGATTAGAGAGAAATCGGGTAATGTAACAGTTCCAAATACAACTTTAGAACCCGAATATGTTTATAATTTTGAAACAAGTGTTTTGAAAAGTTTCAAAAATAAAACATTTCAAACAGGTTTAAATGTGTATTACACTTTATTAACAAATTACATAACAAGAGATTATTATAAAATTAATAACAGCACAACAATTATGTATGATGGAGAAGAAGGAAATGTTGTTGCCAATGTAAATAAAGATAATGCCTATATTGTTGGAAGCACTTTTTCCTTGAAAGGAAACATTAGCAATCAGTGGTTTACTAAAGGATCATTAACTTATACAAAAGGAGAAGCATACGATACAAATGAACCACTTTCATCTATACCACCTTTATTTGGATCAATTGAAGTAGGCTTTGAGAAGGAACGATTTAGCGCTAATTTAAATTGGAAATTTAATGGTGTTAAAAAATTAAAAAACTATAATTCTATTGAAGGTATTGACAATATTGAACAAACTCCATTTAATTCAACTACTACCGAATATTATGGGTCTCCAAAATGGAATACATTCAATTTTAATTCAAATTATAAAATAAACAACAGTATTACTTGTTTTGTAAATGTTGACAATATTTTTGATGTTCATTATAAAGAATTCGCATCTTCAATTAGTGCACCTGGACGTAATATTGCTTTTTCTGTATTGATAAATATATAATTTCTGTATGTATTTTAACAAAAAAGAGGCTTCAAATTTTGAAGCCTCTTTTTTGTTAATCAATAACGTTAAAGCTTATTTAAAAGCAGGAATTCCAGTAATATCCATTCCTGTAATTAATAAATGAATATCATGTGTTCCTTCATAAGTAACCACACTTTCTAAATTCATCATATGACGCATAATAGAATATTCACCAGTAATTCCCATAGCTCCTAATATTTGACGAGCTTCTCTTGCAATAGTTAAAGCCATATCAACATTATTTCTTTTTGCCATAGATATTTGAGCCGTTGTTGCTCTTCCTTCGTTTTTAAGTACTCCTAATCGCCAAGTTAATAATTGTGCTTTCGTGATTTCAGTAATCATTTCTGCTAATTTTTTTTGTTGCAATTGGGTTCCGGCAATTGGCTTATCAAACTGTATGCGCTCTTTTGAATAACGCAAGGCAGTATCATAACAGTCCATAGCTGCTCCAATTGCTCCCCAAGCAATTCCGTAACGTGCAGAATCTAAACAGCCAAGAGGCGCTCCTAAACCGTCTTTATTTGGTAAAATATTTTCTTTCGGAATTTTAACATTGTCAAAAATTAATTCACCTGTAGCTGAAGCTCTTAAACTCCATTTGTTATGGGTTTCAGGAGTTGTAAACCCTTCCATACCACGTTCTACAATTAATCCTTTAATACGCCCTTCTTCATTTTTTGCCCAAACTACAGCTATATCAGCAAAAGGGGCATTTGAAATCCACATTTTAGCTCCATTCAATAAAAAATGATCGCCCATATCTTTAATTTTGGTTTCCATTCCACCTGGATTTGATCCGTGATTTGGTTCTGTTAATCCAAAACAACCTAAAAATTCGCCACTTGCTAATTTTGGTAAATACTTTTGTTTTTGGGCTTCACTACCATATTTCCAAATTGGGAACATTACTAAAGAAGATTGAACCGATGCTGTTGAACGAACACCTGAATCTCCTCGTTCAATTTCTTGCATAATAAGCCCATAAGAAATTTGATCTAAACCTGCACCACCATATTCTTCAGGAATATAAGGGCCAAAAGCACCAATTTCAGCTAATCCAGAAATAATGGAAGTTGGAAATTTTGCTTGTTGGGCAGCTTCTTCTATAATTGGTGAAACAGCTCTTTTTACCCACTCACGTGCTGCATCTCTTACTAAAAGATGCTCTTCTGATAATAAATCATCTAACTGATAATAATCTGGAGCTTGAAATAAATCTTGTGACATTACTATATATAATTTGGTTGAAATACAAATTTACTAATTTAAAGTCTTTAAGAATTTGATTTTTTAAAATCTTTTATTCCTTACATTTGTGTT